>Ga0114962_10001345_pt1 | contig 21302 bp, 22 predicted proteins | sample C_130820_MF_Meta_FD_87017 | JGI IMG/M metagenome (GOLD analysis project Ga0114962, IMG submission 87017) | Freshwater microbial communities from Lake Croche, Canada to study carbon cycling - C_130820_MF_MetaG | ecosystem: Environmental > Aquatic > Freshwater > Lake | place: Lake Croche, Canada... | reverse complement strand
TTTACCCTATGCCAGCTATACACCTGAATGCTGGCATGTATAACCGTTACGAGTTGCAAGAAATGGTTTACCACTTAGACGCACTAAACGCCCAAGCTCAAGCTCAAGCAGCAATGCAACCAAAGAAGGAATGGGTTGGGCTGAATAAGGAAGAGGTAAGAAAGATTTTTGATGCGTGTGAGGCTTGGGAAAGGGGTTATGTTGCGTCTATGGTAGAGGCTGCTCTTAAGGAGAAGAACGGTGGCTAAGATTGACGGGCCTTTCTCTTGGGAAGACGACATCGAAGGTTACGAAAAATATACCAAAACACAAACAGTAAAAGAACTTCAATTAGTGGAGGAATACATGACCAAGATACATTTGCAGGACGCGATGCTCCAGCTACAGATGCTGCAAGACAAACTGGATGCAGCAGAGCGTTTAAACAAACCACCTACCAAGCTCATCGCAATACCGGAGGTGCTTCGCCAAGCAGGGTGGATGCCGATACCAAAGCCGCTGACGGATGACGAGATTGAACTCCTTACAAGAGAAACAGATACAAACAGTTGGATATGTATAGAGGTTGCCCGAATCATTGAGCGTCGTCATGGGATAGGAGAGAAAGAATGAGTGAATTTTGTTTAGCGCCTGTAAAGAGAGAGGGCACTACGGTTTGTAGATATTGTTATTGCGAGATTAGAAAGCCGCTGACGCTAGATGCAATAGATGCTTTGTGTGATGTGCATTTGTGGAGCCAAGAAGAGTCGCGTGAAAGCAGTGGGATATACAAGCTAATCAGAGAAGTTGAGAAGGCACATGGGATAGGAGAGAAAGATGAGTGACGACGGAGGTTCAGCGTTTCCTTTGCGGATTGATTTAGACGAGAGCCTTACCTTTAACTTAGGCATGACACTGCGGGATTACTTTGCTGCGAAGGCTATGCTGGGGCAAATCAATAATCCAATGAATATAAATAATGACGAAGCCCAAAAGTTAATTGTAAAAAGAGCTTACCAAATTGCGGATTTAATGTTGAAAGAGGGGGCAAAATGAGTAGAGGATCAAACTACCCAGCAGGTGGGACACCGGCATCATCGCAAATCATCTGGCTTGAGCAGCGGGTGAAGGAGTTGGAAAGAGAATTGGAAATCGTAATTAAAGAACGCACTCACTGGTTTAAAAAATCACAGGGCGTTAAATGCGATGACGATGCTTTGTTATGCGAGATTTATAATGGAGAGAAAGAATGAGTGGAAACATTGTGCTTGAGATACGGTTGCAAGAGTTAGAAAAAAGGTTAGTTAAGTCGCAGGAACAGTTTGAAGTAGCTGTTAAGCAGCGCGACTATTGGGAGTATGAGTGCCAAGTGGCGCGTAAAGAGAGAGACAAGGCAACCCAAGGCGTTAAATACGATGGTGACACTTTGTCGTGCGAGACAATCATTAAGCACATGACCAACGGTTCCTTAGAGATTAATAGCCGGTTCATTGGTGGCGGCGGTGGAGGTGGAGAATGAACGACTTTGAGCGCGGTTGGAAAGCGGCAATAGACGAAGCTGAACAGGCAATGGTTGGGTGCCAATTAATCCCACTGATGACGCCGCCAGAGCATCCGCTGTTCCAGTTGTTTTTTGCGCTAAAGGATTCGGTAGTCAAGTTGCGAGATGTGTTACCAACGGAGGCAGACTTATAATGAGTGGACAAATATGGCTTGAGAAGCGGGTGAAAGAGTTGGAGACAAAGCTAGAGGAGGTATCCAAAGACCGTGATGACTGGGCGAAGAAGTATCAAGAGTTAAGCAAAAAGAGCGAAGTGACTTACGAATTCGACCACACGAAAGGGTTTGCTTCTCAATACATGCACATACCATGCGTCTACAGGATAATAGCCCACAACGATGGTTCTATTTCAATTGCCCCTGCGGAGAAGGAATGAGACTTCAGATGAAAGCGTGGGACTTGGTTGGTCTTGAGAACGGCATACAAGAACACTTGGGGACTTTCAGTAGTCACAGGAAGGCTATGGTATACGGAGAGTATTTAATAACAACGGGGCAGGAAGTATGCTGGGCTAACGCAACCAGCGATGGCATTTCAGTTAGTGGCCCGTATAAGTTGCTCATCAACCCAGAGTTTAAACAGGACGAGAAATGACCAAGCTATGTGCAAGTTGCAGGGCAAACGATGCGGTCAAGAAGGTAGCTACGTCTAGGGTGGGTCACTTCATCTGGAAGTGCCAGAGTTGTATTGACCGTAAGTCGGTTAGTTTTATAGGGAGTAAACGTGCTGACAAACAATAAGGATTTAAATAAGCTATTAAAATCCGCGATGGAGCAAGGGTGGGAGTTTACCCATAAGAACCACCACATCAAGGGTAGGCACCCCAACGGCAAGACCACGACGATCAGCCGAAGCCCAAGTGATGGCAGAGCAATCAAGAACATTAAGAAGGATTTGAGGATTACATGAACATATTGACGTTGGACTTTGAAACCTACTACGACCAGAAGTATTCCCTTACCAAAGTCACCACGGAAGAATACGTGCGGAGTAGTTTGTTTGAGGTGATTGGCGTGTCCGTGCAGGTGGATGACGGGAAGCCGGAATGGTTTACTGGGACGATGCGGGAGATAAAGTTGTGGCTACAGCGGTATCAATGGCAGGACGCTATGCTGGTTGCACACAACGCGATGTTTGACGCGACTATCTTGAGTTGGGTATTTGACATACACCCGAGGATCATCGCAGACACTCTCAGTATGGCTCGTGCCAAGCATGGGGTAGAGGTGGGCGGTAGCTTGGCGAAGCTGGTGGAGTTCTATCAGATCGGGGTCAAAGGCACAGAAGTTATCAACGCGCTGGGCAAGCGGCGGCTGGACTTTACGCCCGAGGACTTGGCACGGTATGGAGACTACTGCTGCAACGACACTAAGCTGACCTATGAGTTGTTCACCATATTCATGGAGACCTTCCCCAAGACGGAGATGCGCCTGATCGACCAGACCATCAAGATGTTCACTGAGCCGGTGCTGGACTTGGACGCCTTCCTGCTGGAGCAGCACTTGAGTGACATCAAGACGCGGAAGGAGGAGTTGCTGGCGAAGGTAGCGGGGGGTGAGGCGCACTGGACAGCGGAGGACTTGGCGGCTAACGCAGACAAGTACAAGAAGAACATCATGAGCAACCCCAAGTTTGCACAACTGCTGACAGAGTATGGGGTTGAGCCGCCGATGAAGATCAGCCCGACAACTAACAAGCTCACCTTTGCGTTTGCCAAGACTGATGAAGGCTTGAAAGAGTTGCTGGAGCATCCGAATATCGAAGTGCAGACGTTGGTAGCCGCACGGTTGGGGGTTAAGTCCACACTGGAGGAGACACGCACGGAGAGGTTCTTAGGCATAGCCCAGCGGGGTAAGCTGCCGATCCCATTGAAATACTATGCCGCCCATACATCACGCTGGGGTGGCACCGACAAGATCAACCTCCAGAACCTACCGAGCCGTGGGGCTGATGCAGGTAAGCTCAAGCAAGCCATCCGTCCCCCCGAGGGGTATGTGATCATCGACTGTGACTCTTCCCAGATTGAAGCGCGGGTATTGGCGTGGATGGCAGGACAGGACGATCTGGTTGAGGCGTTCCGTAAGGGCGAGGACGTATACAAGATCATGGCGTCTGCTATCTACCGTAAACCAGTAGAGGAAATCGACGCAGGGGAACGCTTCGTTGGCAAGACCGTGGTGCTGGGCGCAGGGTATGGTCTAGGTGCCAAGAAGTTCCAGTTGTTTATGAAGGCCGCGAAGGTGGACTTGGATTTAGACACGGCGTCCCACATCATCAACACCTACCGTGATACCTACTACAAGATTCCAGAGCTATGGGCGCAGGGTGATGGATGTCTCCGGGCCTTAGTGGACAACCAATCTGCATCCTATGGCAAGGAAGGGGTTGTCACCATCAATGGGTTCTTGGGCGTTCTGACACCTAATGGGATACCCCTGAGATACCATGAGATTCGTAGAGCCAGAAATGCCAAGGGTCAGGACGAGATTGTTTACACTTCCCGCACAGGTATCAACAACATATGGGGTGGTAAGTTTACAGAAAACCTGATACAACACTTAGCACGTTGCATTATCGGTGAGCAGTTACTACGGATAGCAAAACGGTACAGAGTGGTCTTGACGGTGCATGATGCCATCGCCTGTATCGCACCTGAAGCAGAAGCGTTTGAGGCACAGGCATATGTCGAAGAGTGTATGCGCTGGACTCCCGCGTGGGCTGAAGGGTTGCCGCTTAACTGCGAATCAGGTATCGGCAAAACCTACGGAGAGTGCTAATGAACAAGTGGTCATACAGTAGTCTCAGTCTATTCCAGCAATGCCCGAAGAAGTATTACCACCTACGGGTTGCCAAGAACGCGTTTGATCCACCCTCGCACCAGATGCGGTATGGGTTGGACGCACACAAGGCCGCAGAGGAATATGTCAGGGACAACACCCCTCTTCCCGCGCAGTTCAACTACCTGCAAATACCGTTGGATAAGCTGCGCTCCATGCCGGGAAAGATTTACTGTGAGCAGAAGCTAGGGTTGACCAAAGACCTTGAGCCGTGTGACTTCAATGCCAAGGACGCATGGTGGCGGGGTATTGCTGACTTCCTGTGTATTGACGGGGATTCAGCAAAGGTCATAGACTACAAGACCGGCAAGAACGAATATGCGGATACCAAACAGCTAGAGCTTTTGTCGCTGGCAGTGTTCAAGCACCACCCACAAGTGAAGTCCATAAAGGCCGCACTGCTCTTCGTGATACATATTGCGCTTGTGCGGGAAAAGTATTCGCATGATGAGCAAGAGGAGCGGTGGGTAAAGTGGGTGGAAGAGACCGGCAGACTGGATGCCGCGTACGAGACCAACGTATGGAACCCCAAGCAAAACTTCACATGCCGTGCATGGTGTCCGGTCACTAACTGTAAACACAACGGAAGAGAGGAATAACATGAGTGATATATCTATGCCAAAGAACGACTACAAACACGTTTTTGGAGCTAACCCTAAAATATTGGCACGCAGAAATGATCCCGACACTAGCCATGAAGCTGCACAAAGTATTGACAGCACGACGCTTGAACGTATGGTTTACGAAGCTATTCTTTCTTTTGGGTCTAGGGGTTGTATAAGTGACGAAGTTCGCGCTATGTATCCTTGGTTGCCCTATAGCTCGGTTACTGCTAGGTATAAGTCACTGTTAGATAAAAAATATATCACCGACACTGGGGCTAGAAGAGCAGGTAAATCTGGTAAAAACCAACGGGTGCTAATTGCTAATACTACAAGGAGTTTAGAAAATGCCATACGTCAACAAACCGCGACCGTATAAGCACGAGTACGATATGCAGCAAGCACGGGGGGAGAACCCTGAACGTGCAAAACGGGCTGCTGCAAGGCGTGGGATGGATGCCAAAGGCATTGACCGTGCGGGTAAGGTCATTGACCACGTAACGCCTTTGTCGAAGGGGGGTACAAATTCCCCAACGAATCTTAAACTTACTACCCGTGCAAAGAACGCATCGTTCAGCCGCAATGCAGATCACACCGTCAAGAAAAATAAACCTAAAAAGTCTTGACGCATAAATTGGTTCGGTAGAATATAGTAGCCCAAACCGCCCGAAGAGGCGGCAGTAAACAGTTTTACAAATAGTGAAGTGGGTGCAAACATGCACACCGCTTCGTAGCTTTTTTACGGGCGAAGAAACGATATGCAAATAGTTGATAACAAAGCACTACATCTTAGGGTGCGTGACCCCTCTAAAATCACGGACGTTATCCCGACAAGTGCGCGGGTAGGTGACCACGAAGTATTGGTCAGGTGGGGGTTGGAAGAGGCGCAGATACTCAAGAACCTCAAGATCAAAGGGGTGCCATCTCCCATACGCAAGTCATACAAGTGGACGGGTCTGCACCAACCGTTCGCGCATCAGATCACTACCGCCGACTTCCTGACGTTGAACCGCAGAGCGTTTTGCTTTAACGCGCAAGGCACAGGGAAGACAGCGAGTTGTATTTGGGCTGCTGACTACCTGATGTATCAGAAAAAAATTAAACGGGTATTGGTGATCTGCCCTGTATCTATCATGGGTTCCGCATGGCAAGCCGATTTGTTCAAGTTTGCAATGCACCGCACCTGTGAGATAGCCCATAGCTCCAAAGCAGATACGCGTCGTAGGATCGTAGCGGGGGATGCAGAGTTTGTTATCACCAACTACGAAGGCTTGGAGATTATTGCCGACACCGTGATTGATGACGGACGGTTTGATCTGATCATAGTTGATGAAGCCAACGCCTATAAGAATGTGCATACCACACGGTGGAAGTGTCTTGCCAAGATCATCAAGCCGAATACATGGGTATGGATGCTGACAGGTACTCCTGCTTCGCAAGAACCGAGTGATGCGTATGGGTTGGCACGTATCGTCAATCCATCGGGGGTGCCGAAGTTTCATGGCACGTTTAAGAGCATGGTGATGACGCAGCTTACGCGGTTCAAGTGGGTGCCAAGATCGGACTCTACTGAAACGGTATTCAACGCGTTGCAACCGGCAATTAGGTTTTCCAAAGAGGAGTGCCTTGACTTGCCAGACATGATGTATGTCACACGGGATGTCCCCCTTACGCGGCAGCAGACCAAGTATTACGAGGGGTTGTTACGAGAGCAATTAGTCAGAGCAGCAGGAGAAGAAATCTCCGCACCCACGGCGGCAACGGTGTTGACCAAGCTGTTGCAGATATCAGGTGGTGCGGTCTATTCAGATACTAAAGAAGTCATTGAGTTTGATTGCAGCAACCGGCTGCAAGCATTGATGGAAGTGATCGAAGAGGCAAGTCATAAAGTGTTGGTGTTTGTGCCGTATACGCATAGCTTGTTGTTGGTTGCAAATTGGTTGAAATCGAAAGGCATTACAAATCGCGTCATCAACGGAAAGGTATCCCCGACTAAACGCACGGAAATATTCAATACGTTCCAGACCACGCCCGACCCGCAGGTATTGGTTATTCAGCCACAGGCAGCATCGCATGGCGTAACCCTACACGCGGCAAACGTCGTGGTCTATTGGTCTCCGGTTATGAGTGTCGAGACGTATCTGCAAGCTAACGCACGGGTGCATCGCGCAGGACAAGTTAACAAAGTAACCATCGTGCATTTGCAGGGTAGCAATGTTGAACGCAAGATGTACAAGATGCTTCAAGGCAAGGTCGATATCCACCAACGGTTGGTTGACCTATATAAAGAAGAGATAGCTGAACTGGGAGAAACAAATGAGTGAAGGAGTGTCGGTTGATAAGTTAGTAAAGATATACCTAAAAATGCGCGATAAGCGCAGTACGTTGAAACGGGAGTACGAGAAGGAAGATTTAGAAGTTGAAGAAAGCATGAAACTTATTACCGCGCAGTTACTTGATTTGTGCAAAGAGCTTGGCGCTAGTGGGTTGAAGACAGCGTACGGCACGGTGTCACGCACAACCAAGACGTATTACTGGACGAATGACTGGCCGGAAATGCGGAAGTTTATGAAAGAGCATGATGTACTTGACCTCACGGAGCAACGGCTTCACCAGACGAACATGAAGACTTTTCTGGCAAGCAACCCTGAACTGCTACCTCCGGGACTCAATGCAAACAGCACCTATGATGTTTCTATCCGTCGTAAATAATCAGGAGAAATAAATGAGCAACGATGTCACATTGTTTAAAAACGGCGTTCCAGACTACCTGCGTAACGCTCCGCTGGATGACGTAACCAAGTCGTTCCTGTCGGGGGGCGGGGGTGGTGCAAAGCGTATCTCCATCCGTGGGGGCGTGTTCCGTTTGGTGGTAGACGGTAAGGAGATTGCCACCAACGAAGAGCGGTCAATGAAGATCGTGATCGTGAACGCCGCACCGAAGGTCTCACGCTCGTACTACGCGGGTGCCTATGACCCGAATGCCAAGGGTGCCGCTCCGTCATGCTGGTCTGCCGATGGTGATCGTCCCGACGCGAGTATCTCGGAAGCGCAGAGTGCTAACTGCACGACTTGTCCGCAGAACATCAAAGGGTCAGGTCAGGGTGAGTCCCGTGCTTGCCGCTTCTCCCGCCGCGTTGCTGTGGTCTTGGAGAACGATCTGGAAGGCGATGTGTTCCAGTTGACTCTTCCGGCGCAGTCGATCTTCGGTAAGGGCGAGAACGGTAAACTGCCGCTCAATTCTTACGTGCAGTTCTTGGCGGGGTTCAACGTCAACATCACTGCGGTGGTGACGGAGATGCGGTTTGATACGGACAGTGCCACACCAAAGCTGACCTTCAAAGCGGTGCGCCCGTTGACTGAGGACGAGTATGCCCGTTGCGTAGCGCATGGTCAGACAGATGAGGCCAAGGACGCTGTTAAGGTATCCTATTCCGCGTCAACCCCATCGGTTCCCCTTAAGCAGTTGGCACAACAGAAGCCGAAGGCCAAGGTGGAAGCAGAGCCGGATGAGGATGAAGAGGAAGCCCCCGCAGAACCCAAGAAGCGGGAGTCAAAGAAGCCAGAGCCGGAACCCGCTCCCAAGAAGAATCTGAAAGATGTTTTGGATCAATGGGATGACGAATAACAATTAACTAGGGTGGGGGTGCGATACACTTCGCACCCCTTTTTCGGGAGAAAGTAATGAGAAAACGCGGCTATACAAGGAAGATGAAAGCGATAGTATCGAACCCTGACATTAAAGGGCTTGGTGTCGATCTTGGACGCCTATGTATTTTGCATGGCTACTCCGTTGTGGAGATGGCAGATGTATTTGGAGTCACCCGTGCTACAGCGTATAACTGGATTACCGGTAGAAGTACGCCTAGCAAACACCTAATACCCAAAGTAGCCGAGTTGGTGGAGCGGTTGCAACAGAAACCTGTTCCAGAACAATATGAAAATGAATAGCCATGCTCACCAGACAGGAGTTCTTGGAGGTAATTCTGCCCCCAGAGGGAATCTATTGTGTATTTGCATTAGAGGGTAAACGCGCACATAGCCAGACGTTTCACAAGACGAAGTTAGAAATTGATATTGCAGTTGACCATTTGGAGGAGAAAGGGCTTAACTCGTTTATCGCTGTCAGTAGTTATGAATCCGCACGGAACCGCACGGCAGAGAACGTAGCCTATGTAAAGTCCTTCTTTCTGGACTTGGACTGCGACCCCGACATTGATGACGGAAAGCACTACCCTAGTCAACACGACGCCTTGGTTAGTCTGAAGCAGCTTGTCAAGGATTTGAAGCTACCCCGCCCGATGCTGGTTAATTCTGGTAGAGGTCTCCATGCGTATTGGCCTTTAACGAAGGCGGTGACCCGCACGGAATGGAAGGTTGTAGCGGATAAGTTTAAAGCCGCGTGTCTGCTCAATGGTATGAAGATTGATCCTGCGGTTCCTGCTGACGCAGCGCGGGTGCTTCGGGCGGTAGGTTCATCCAACTTCAAGGACAAGCTGAACCCGTTGAAGGTGCAGGTTCTTAGCATAGTGCCACCGATTGATTTTGAAATCTTCAAGACTATTCTTGGGGTGACTGATACCGATGTTGCGGCGTTGCCTAGCCGGATGCCGATGGATGACGTAACCAAGTCGTTGCTTGCGAATCGCCCGTCAAGCTTCAAGGTAATCTTACAGAAGAGCATAGCAGGGGAAGGATGCAACCAACTACTAGAGGCAATCACTGACCAAGAACATACCAGTGAGCCTATGTGGAGGGCGGCGTTGTCTATTGCCCAGCATTGCAAAGATAGGGCAAAGGCTATCCATGCCATATCCAACAAGCACCCTGAGTATTCCGCAGCAGATACAGAAGAGAAGGCGGCACGTATACAAGGGCCGTATCGGTGTGAGACGTTCTGGAAGGACAACCCCAAGGGCTGCGAGGGGTGCAAACACCGTGGGACTATCGCCTCGCCAATCCTGTTAGGGCGTGGGCTAGCGGAAGAAGCTAAAGCAGAAGACAACATTGTTCGGGACGCCCTGACACCAAGCAAAACCTATGTCATTCCGGCGTATCCGTTTCCGTATTTCAGAGGCAAGCATGGCGGGGTGTATTGCCGCATCAAGAATAAAGAAGGCGAAACAGAAGATGTGCTGGTGTATGAGAATGACTTCTACCTTGTTAACACCATTGATGACCCGATACTCGGCATGTCCGCGCTTTTTAGAATCCACCTGCCCAAAGACGGGGTAAGGGAATTCATCATGCCTATGCAGGAGATGGTAGGCAAAGAGACATTCGGTAAACGGTTGGCGCGGGAGGGTATCAGCGCCTTGGGTAAACAGATGGAGTCCCTTATCATGTACGCCAGTAAGTCAATCAAGAGTTATCAGAACGCGGATAAGGCCAAGAAGTCACGGTTGCAGTTTGGGTGGGCAGATAACTACAGCGCCTTCATCGTTGGTGACCGGTGCATTACCGCAACAGACATTACATACAGCCCCCCATCATCTGTCACGTTGGGGTTGATTAAGAACTTTCGGCAAGAAGGCAACATAGACGCATGGAAGAAGGTCATGTCGATCTATAACCGTCCGGGCATGGAGTTGCACCTGTTTACGTTGTTCGGTGCGTTCGCTTCACCGTTGGTGCCTTTCTCCAAGAAGAAGGGTAGCGTGATGAGCCTGTATAGCGAGGGTGCAGGTACCGGCAAGACCACGATGCTCAAGGCAGTCAACAGCGTATTTGGACACCCAGAAGAAATGCTTTTGATTAAGGACGATACCCCGAAGTCCCGTATCAACCGGATCGGCACCTTGCAGAACATTTCCCCCACGATTGACGAGATTACTAACGAGACACCAGAGAACGTATCCGCTTTCCTATACCAATATCTCCATGCGCGGGGCGGTAACCGTCTGCAAGGCAGCAATAACGTAGAACGCTTGAACACCACAACGTGGGAAGCCAACTGTATCGTTACATCCAACGCGCCCTTGGAAGATAAGCTCCATGCCAAGAAGCGTAACCCCGATGGCGAGATGTCACGGTTTCTGGAGTTTGCGTGGTATCAAGGCAATGAGCTAGACAAGATTGAATCGGATGCGTTGTTCGGCCCGTTGGATTCCAACTACGGATGGGCAGGGGACATCTACATGCAGTTTGTGATACAAGAGTTGCCGCTGATTAAAGAGACGATGGAGCGCATCAGGATCGCCGTAGACACTAAGGCGGGGCTGCGTAACCGTGAGCGGTTCTGGTCAGCACAGGTCACAACCCACCTAGTAGGCGGACTCATGGCGCGTCAAGCGGGTGTGTTGAGTTTTACAGATGAAGACTTTGAGCGGGTATTCAAATGGATCATTGCCCAACTCATTGAGAAGCGTTTGAAGGCAGTTAGCGCAGTGCTTGACCCTGCTGGTATTTTGGGTTCGTTCATCAACGACAACATTGCGAACAATACCCTGATCATCAACAGCACGATATCCCGCAAAAGCCCGATACCCCAAGCCCCGATACGGGAACCGCGTGGGAAGTTGTGCCTACGTTATGAGCCGGATACCAGAAACTTTTACGTTCGCAAGGCAATGTTCCGGCAGTATTGCAGTGAGAACCAAGTCTCATATGATCAGGTGCTTGCTGCTACAAAGAAGAAAGGCACGTTCCTTGGGGAAGTTTCCGCACGGTTGAGCAAGGGTCTAGCGTTCTCACAACCAGAACGTGCGCTACTCTTCAATGATCCTGAGTTACAAATTGGAGATGCACTTGAAGAAACTTCCGAGGCTACACACGCACGGGATACCGATCAAAATTGATTGGGGTGCGTTCAAACCGGGGACTAGCTTTTTTGTCCCCGGAGTGGATCAAGAGTGGTTAAACAGGGAGATACGCAAAGAAGCATCCCGCCTTGGTCTTGCAGTGACTATTCGATATGTAGCGGAAAAAGGGCTACTGGGAGTACGGGTGTGGCGCAGTGATTAGGTTGTGCTACACTGCACCCGTTTCTTCCTCCCTTTACCCCGGCGCAACGCCGGGGTTTTTTTATCTGAGCAGCTTCGACAAGTTGGTGCTGGTATCGGTCTCGACGTTTGCGTAGGCACGTAGGGTAGGAAGCCGCATACTGTTCAGGTATTTTTCCTGTATCTTATCCAGCTTGGTTAACTCCTCCCGCATTTGATCCCCACTTAAGTTCTGGTTGTCGGTTACAAACTTGCGTTGTTTCCGTATCTTTGCAAGGTCTTGCTCCACCCGTGTTTGTATACTACGCAACGCAAAGACTTTGCGGTTCTCGGGGTCACTCATGTACTCAATGGCTTCTTTGCCTTTACCCGCAGAAATCATGTCTTTGTAGGTACGCGCAACAGTGTCGATCTTATCCCGCAGTTCGTAGAAGTCATCCAGTGCAGCTTTGTCCTGACTGCTATAAGTGAAAGACTTAATCTCGGGAATATCTTCCATTCGCAAGCTGGGTGTGGTCTTACCTTCCGCTGCAACAAACAACGCGTTGGATATACCCAAGATAGTGCCGCCGATCTGCCCACCAAGATTACGCACAAGGTAGTCAAGTTTAATCGGGGAGAGACCTATGCCTACTTCTTTCATAGACTCCGCAATTACCTTAGAGGTTTCCGATGTGCCTTCCGAGTATTGTTTAAACGGCGCAAGGTTTTCTTTGCTCTTACCAACAATCGGGTTACCGGTAAAGAAGCTTTTGTTTAAAATAAGTTCCGAAAATACTTTGGGAACCGTCCCCCCCGGAATCCAGTTTTCGTAACTGCCCATATCCGCAAAACCTTTGAACAGCGCACGACCCACGCGGCTACCGATGTCTTCGCTATCCATGCCTTCGGCAAGATAAAGGCGTGTCAGTTGTTCCGGCAGCACCTTAAAGAGCAACCCCACCCCGTCGCCGGGAACCGGAATACGCAGGTTTGTTCCGGGTATGATGAAGCTACGATTGCGGGTCTGGTCGTTCAGGTTTTTGTAGTCCTCGTCATCTGAGACGAAGAGGGTGTACAACATGGTGAGGAAAGCCAAGTTTAAACCGCTGGCGATAATTGCTTGCCGCGTTGCCTTCTTCTCCCCTTCGCTTAACCGCGAACTCCCCAATACCAACCCCTTGTAAAGATTGTTCAGGTCGTTCATGTAAACACCCATGAACGGCACGGTCTGCCGCAAGAAGCTGGAGTAGCCGCTGGAGCCTTGGATATCGAAGTTAATGATGTCCCGCGCACGGCGTATGGCAAGCACCTCGTTGCCGGTTTCTTTCATGGTCTGTTCATACAGTGCGGCACGAACTGCGGCGTCAGAAGCGTTACTAATTTTTTCTAATAAGTCGTGGCCCCGTTGAAATAGATTAAGTTCTGTATCCACCCCAAGGCGTCTGCGGAACCCTTTGGATATTTCTTCGGTTGGCAAGTCAACGCCCCGACCAATAACACCAAACTGAGCAAGCCGTTCGCTAGTGGTTGACCCACCAAAGATTTCTTTAATAAAGTTAGATATGACTTTGGTGGGCAAGGAATAGGGATTTTTCAACCCGCCGGTTACCATTGCTCTCATTGTATCTTGCGGCAACTGCGATAGTGAGAAGACGGGGAACAGGGTGATGCCCTTACGAAGCCATCTAGTGGGCGCAGCAAGTATCTCCGTCATAGCTCCGTGTGCCGCCTCATAACCCTTGAACGCAGGAAGTGCCATCGGGTCATCGAATTGGTAGAACGTCGGGTTGCCGTTATCCAGTATCTGCACCACCCGCTTGGGGTCAACCCCCGGCGCTATGGGGCTACCTACCTTCCTAGCACGACCATAGGCAACGGCAATTTTAGTCATGTAGGCAGCAGTGTCGTTACCCACAGACTTGTTCACCATCCAGTTGCTCAACATCGCCATATTGTCCAGCACGTTGTTGATCTGCACATCCTCAATCTTGCCGCCTTCAAGGTCACGCATGTTACTCAGGTTGGTAAGCCCCTTGGAGAATTGCTTAACGGCTTTGATGTCGATGTTGCCCTGCTTATCCTGCACGAACCGGAACCACGGCACATACCCTGCATTGCCCTTGAGGTCTTTGGCAGTAGTTGCATCAATAACGCCAGCCGTTACCAAGGAGTCTACGTTGCGGTCATTGAACTTCTTGTAGGTGTCTAGGGCTTCGCGCACCTCGGGAGTAGTCCGGTAGATATCCAACCCCATCTTAAGCTGGGCATCAGAAAGAGCGCGTTTAATCACGCCACCCGTGTCCGTGGTCTGCTTAGAGGCCATAAGCCCCTCTTCCCGCTTGGCGATAGCTGCAAGGTTAAAATACTTTTCCGCGCTGGCAAAGTCGGGGGTCTGCGAGTATTTGCCAATCATCTTGTCTACTGATGCCATGACATCTTTATAGCTGGCATCCGTATGCTGCGCTTCCCACAACCCTTTGGCGTTCTTGCCAAACCCACCCATCTCCAGTGTCGCAAGCTGGATGTTCTTAACTTTGGTAGAAGCTTGCAACCGGTCATTGGCACTTGCCAAATTTGCTGCGTCAAGGGCGTTGTTGCCGTGCAAGGACGCGAACCAATCCTCCCACCACGTAAGGCGGCTTGCCATGTTCTGGCGAATCTTCTGGGCAATGCTGCCGCCCCCCGGCCCCGCAACGGTGTTGATTGCGTTGTTGACGATACTATTGGGCGCGGACACGCCGGTTACTAGGTCGAGTGTGCGGCTGTCTACTGCATCCATTGCAGGGTTGGCAGTGCTGTAACGGGGTGCAGACTTCTTCTCCGTCATACGAGTCTCAGGGCTAATCTCCCTTTCGACTAGAGAATCCATACGGCTGTTCTGAATCCGATCAAGCGGCACCGTATCCCATTTGTTTACAGGATCAAGGCCGAAGTTATTACGGATGTGGTTGTAGGTGCCACGTTGCGACTCGTAAGCACTTTCTGCATTTTTACTTGCAGACTTACCAAACAATTGTTTTTCTAGCTTAACGCCCTCGGCGTAGTCACTCCGTACATTATCAATCCCTGTCATCTCTATGTGAGCAGCACCGAAGGCGGCATCCACAAGGTCTTTAGAAGTGAGGTCTTGGGTGAACCCAATACGCTTTAACGCGGCGCGGAACGCTGCCATGATCCGCTTTAGCCAGTTCCCTTCCGCACTGAATGACGTAGGTTGCACACCACGGTTAACAAGCTCTTCAATGGTGTAAGCAATCACTTCATCATCAGATTCCCCACCCTTACGGACAGCTTCCTGCGCGGCAAGACCTTTCAGGTCATTCCCTTTTGCCCAACCCCTAACCTGCTTTGCCAAGTTAGCGCGGCCTTCCGCACCCAACGCACGGTCAAACCCAAGATGCCCACCTGCTTCATGCAGGAACACCCCAAGTTCTTCCCCAGACGCGATATTGTCAGCGACCAGATAGATGCGCCCTTTTTGCACAACCCCTTTAACTCCGGGTTTCCGCAAGTCACGCGGGAGGTCAGTTTCGCTTTGGACGACGGTAGTGATACGGTCAAACCCGTTATTCCCCCCAAACGTCTTTTTGATCTGGGCGGTTATGCTCTTTACGGTGCTACCGGTAGGGGCAGTGGTTTTCCCTTGTGACCGGCGTATCCCTGCTTCCGAAAACACATCCTCGTAATCATCAACTTCTTCTTCTTTTGGTGCCGACATTTCTTCTTTTGTCAACGGGGCTGCTATGCGTCCTACAGGTTTTTCCTTGCGTGTTTTTACCGGCGCAAGTTCCCCCCGTTGGGCGGCGTCAAATTCGTCTAAATCAGCATCCGTGATAGGTTTTTCTACCGGTGCGGCTACTTGTTTAGCTTTTGCTTTTGGCGCAACTACCGGTTTAACTTTTGCTATGGGCGCGATTACCGGTTTAGCTTTTACTACGGGCGCAGTCTTCTGTTCTTTTAGTTGCTCTCTCTTAGTGACAAGGGCGTCCATCTCCGCAGTTTTGGTTCGCAATAGCTGCCGCGTTGCATCTATCTTTTCAATATCGTCATTGTTACGGGCGTCGTCTAAGGTCTTTGCAGCTTGCTTGGTCTCGTTTGCAACCGTGTTTATTTCTTCGCGGAGGGTGTCTAGGGTTTCTAATGCACTGGGCTGCGCGACTTCTCCCGCAGTAGGTTGATCAGAAGATTCGACAATAGCTCCCACTCCGGGTCTCCCAACTTCTGGAGTTCCCACTCCTGCGGATACCGGCTGTGGTATAGGCTGCTCAGTGCCTTCTCCACTAGCTCCAGACTCAGGCACTCCAGCAACAATGGGTTCGGTGACTGCGGGTTCGGTGACTGCGGGTTCGGTAATCGGGGGTAATAGGCCAAGGAATTCCTCCGCTTTTACGTCAAGTTTCTGGGCTTTGCCCAGTGTTTCTTCCAGTTTATTACGGCCTTCTGGGGTCATTACATCTACCCCAATCAAGTCGGCCTTGAGTTTCTTAGACCCAAACCCTTTGATGCCTAGTGTATCTATCGTGTGCTTATCCAGCAAGAATGGCAAGCGCGGTTGCGGTGGGGTGGGGGTCTCAACAGCTTCGGGGGCGGGTGCCTCTTGGAGTGCCGCTTCTGGTATGGGGGCTTCCGCGTTTGTAAAGAGGTTTCCCTGTATCTGGTTTCCACGGCGTCTAGGCAGGTTACCCGCAACGTCAGGGGCAACGGCAACGGCAGGGGCGGTAATGGGGGCAGGGGCAACGGTGGGTTCCGCACCTTGCATACGTTTAGCAAACTCTCCCTGCAACCTGCGAGTAACGTCCTCTGCTGACACTTCAAACGGCGCTTGGCGCGGGTCTTCTGGGACGGGAGGAGCTACTTCAGAAGGGGCTTCCGGCATACTAGGCGCGGTGCCAGCGGGTGCTGGGGTGACAGGTGTGGTATCGGCACGGGCTTTACCTCCACGACGACCTAGCACCATGTCCATCAGCCCTTGGGCTAGCGCACCAACTCCCGCACCATAAGCTCCTTCCTCAGACGCACCGGCTTGTAAATCTTGTTTAGGGTCGTAGCCTTGGGCGATAGCGTTCTGCATAACCGCTTGCCCCCACTCCGTAGCACCCTCCATCCCGCCTGTGGTAGCCATACGAACCCCACGGGAGAGCAGCCCGTTAACGGCGGTTTTACCTATTGTCCCCATCAGGTAGTGAAAAGGCAATACGTCTACTAAGCCGGGGACGATCCCTTCAGCGGTAGCGGTGCTGAGTTGTTCTGGGGTGGCACCCGCTTGCCTTGCGCGTTGCCGTGCTTCACCGGCTCCTGCTGCCCCGAAGGTAGCTGCTTTGATTGCCGCACCACCGGGAATGAGGATGGGGGCTAGCATACTGCCGATACCTTCGCCTAGCTTGGTAGGGACAGCCTCTTCATACCCTAGCCCCGCCTTGGGGGATAACCGCTGCGCGAGTTTTTGTGCGCCTTCAACTACGGTTTTTTCATACTCTTCTGGCAACAGCGATGCAGCACCGGTAGCCGCTTGCTGAAAAAACCCCGCTGCGCCACGCGGCACCGCTTTAAGGGCTTCTTTGGCGTATCCACCAATCGTACGTTCCACCCCAGCTTCGGGGTGTTGTATCAGAAGTTGGGCAACCACATCTTCTTGGGTTGCATCATCTGGGCCAGTTACCCTGTATGCCTCCCCGTTCGGGGCTTGGATTTGGAAGGTAGCCACGTTTACCCCGCTACTTTTTCAACTTTAAACCTTGGATCAGCTTTACTGCCTCCGCTGGTAGTACTACCAAGCATCGCTTCTTGTTGTCTTAAAAACTCAGGGGTTATCCCCAAAGCTTTTTGTGATTCGACAGGAAGGTTTCCAAGATAACGTAACCTAGTTTTTTGTTCCGCAACGTATTGTTGATCCGGGGTTAGTTGCTCAAAGTTTGGAAACGCGTTTTTAGCCGCTGCATGCAGCCCGGACTCAAATATACGGTACTGGTTATTGGCTTCCGTTGCACGATGCGCCCGTGTAGATTCCGCAAGCCTCTGTTCTTCCCGTTTCTCCGCTTTGTCTTGTTTGGAGAGTTCCGCGTATGTGCCAACACCTTGCCCAATACCTTTACCAATATTCTGCATGGCAAACGGAGAACCATTGGCAAGGGTTCCTGCACCAGAGGCCAGCAACGCCATACCAATATTGAAGTATTTATCCGCGTCTACTTTGTTTCCTTTTGCTTTAGCTTCTTCCGCTTTAGCAAAAGCGGCATTGGCGGCATCGTTTTTCATTGCGTCGTTGTTAGGGGCTGCTTTGGGTATGGAAGGTTCTACTGCTTTAGCACCTGCTTTTATAGCAACTTCCGGCATAATATCTGGTGTTAATGCAGCTACAACTGGAGCAGCAACTTCTTTCGCTTTTTCTATAATTTTTGCCGGGGATTTCTGGGACATTTTGGCTCCCCCGCGTTGGATTGACGCAAGGTAGTCCGCATTAGACATGTCTCCTTTTTTAGACGAAGGCATGTAGCTAACCCAATCTTCCGGCTTACCCGCCTTTTCCGCTTCTTTCACCGCTTTGTTAACCGCTTCCGGCCCTTTGAAATAGGCAAGATCGGTCTTATCTGTATCCCCCTTATAGTATTTGAAATACGCATTTTTAATGTCGTATCCCGCACGGAGGAATTCAGCTTGTGAGTTGTCTTGCGGCGGCAATATTTTAATACCCCCAACTACTTCTACCGGCTTACCACCAATGGGGTATAGGTCAGATTTAAGCTGGGTGATGCCTTGCGCGGTGCTAAGTGGATTACCATTTTTATCAAGTGGACGAATAAGGTTACCTTCTTTGTCCGTATGCTTCCCCCTAGATTCGGTTTCAACGGTTGCGGCAAACCGTTGGCGTGGGTAGCTACCCTCCTCGTCAGCTTGCGGGGTTACTGCACGGATAGATTTTTGCGTTTCAATTGCTTGCGGGGTAACTTGTGCAGTTGCAGTCTGCCCAGCTTTTTTGATGTCAGGGTCGAAGTAATCAAACACATCCCCCAGCTTACCTTGCAAATATTGCGCGGTATCGGTGTCTTGCATACGTTTACCAACTGACGTATCCGCAAGATATTCCGCAGCAGGGAGGGTGAGGGCATACGGTGAAAGTCTTCCTGCGGCTCTCGCAAGCCCCCCTAATCCGGGAAATTTAAGTTGGCTAGTTAGCAGGTCTTTAGCTCTAGTAGGAATGGATTTTAACCCCGTGTTTGCAGCCCCCGCTGCTGGTGTAGCTCCTGCCGCCGCTGCGGGTGCTGCTCCGGTTGCCGCTGCCGCTGCGGGTGCTGCCGCAATTCCTTGTGTGAGTGCGGCACGTTGGGCGATGAGCTTCGACATATCTTTCCCGCGCTTCACCCCTTCGGCAATACGCGCATCCAGCTTGGCAACTTCTTTCGTTACCGCAGGGTTCCCGGCAACGGTGCTTTCGGCTGCGGCTACACCTTCTGGCGTTGCAGCAAGTCCTGCGGGTGCAGGTGCGGGGGTTGCAGGTTTTGCCGATGCTTTCAGTGTTGCATCCGGTTCGATAACCCCCGGAGTGGGCGCAGGTGCGCGGTTACGCAATGCATCCCGTTCTGTTTGGGACATGCGCCTATCGGCTAACTCTCTAGCGCGTTTTACGCCGGTATCACCTTCTGCAATGGTTTCCGACACGGGGGCAGGGGCGGGTTTACCTGCTTCCCCCGCTGCCAATTTTGCCGCATCCCGTGCGGCGGTGCGTTCCGCGATAACCCGTTTACGTTGGGCTTCGTCTAGTTCGCTTAACGGCCTTGCTTCGGAATCCATTACTTCCATATTATAAAGGTCAGGGTCTACCGCGCCCCCTGTAGGAAACGCAATGATGCCGCCCCCTGCGTAATTCTCAGGATTGAAGTTATACGACGGGAGACTAGCAAGTCCACCTTCCGCAGCCGTCATTGTCGGGCCTTGGGGCGGCATACCTTGTTGCGGAGCTTGCTGCCCTTGATCCAATTGCTGTTGCTGCATTTCAATATCTTGGGCGACGTTAGTTTGTGGGTTGGCACCGCTAGCAAGTTTTGCAGCTTCAAGTTCCGCTTGTGTTTCCTTTAACTGCATACTAGCCATTAGTAGGCGCGTAATGTCGCCACCAAGAGCAAGCTCATTATCCAACGATGTTTTACCCGCGCCTATGTTTTTAGCCGCCAATGTTTCAGTCGCATTGGGCAAAGAAGCGATACCGCCCTCATCAAAGTGGCTAACTGCACCACCTTCTCTAAACGATTTGGCAACCGCCGCCGCGCCAAGACCTAACTGCCCAAGGCCAGCAATATTGCTGAACATACTTGGGGCTACTTGGGAGTTCTGCTGCGTTGTAATCCCACCTGTCGGCGTCCCGTGCAGGATGTCAGACATAAACCCAAGCTGTTGATACGGGTAGTTCTGTTGGTTTAGGAAATCCTGATACTGATTAGACAGCCCTTGTTGGTTGAAAGCTTGTTGCTGTGCGCCAGCTTGTTGCTGTGCGGAATTAATACCCATTTGCTGCTGGTATTGGCTCTGACCTAATTGCCCAAGAGTATTCGCCCCTTGCAGAGCTTGGTTGTAGCCTTGCAATCCTGCGTTAGTCCCGAATTGCATTGATTGTTGAGCATTATTAAATGCGTTTTGGCTACCGGTGGCTTGGATACCAGCCAGAGTATTTTGTAAGTTGCGTTGTCCTTCACCTTCTACAATAGCGTGACGGCTCCCACCAAACGCCCCCGCATCAGTTGCTTGGGCTTGCTGCCCCGGAAGTTGGCGTCCGTAGTCCATCACCGCTTGTTGCTTTTGGTAGTCAGTGACGTTCTGTTGATACGGCGACATGAAAGCTGACACAGCACCGGGGTTGGTTGCCATTTGGTTGTATTGTTGCCCAGCACCCAAGCTACCCAGTCCCGCCGCACCCGCTAGATTAGTAGCTTGTTGGTTCTGCGGAGATACCTGCATACCGCCGATAGTGTTAAACGCCTGTTGCTGCATCGGCGTGAAGTCAGCCAGACGCTGGCCCCCATACTGCTGGTACGGGTTCTGGTTGATGTCCGTCAGTGCACTGGCTTGACCAAGAACCTTCTCCGAATAGGGTTGCGCCCATGCCGGGAGATTTGTATTAGTAACCGTCGTGCTTGTCGGCTGCTGTTGTTGGGGTTTATCTCCACCGCCAAAAAGTCCGCTCATAATTTTAACTCCATCAGTGTGGCTTTTTTACAAAGCCCAATTCTTTCGTATAGTCTTACGGCGGAGTCTCTCGCTAAACATTGTATTCTGGTTGCGCCGAAACTCTTTACAATTCCACAGACTTGTTCTAGCACATCTTTATTAACAACGCCCTTGCCGCCTATTGTTGTAAATATGGCGCTTCTGTAGTTGGCGCTAGTCTCAAAAGTAATAGTCATTGCCC
>Ga0114962_10001344_pt1 | contig 21304 bp, 14 predicted proteins | sample C_130820_MF_Meta_FD_87017 | JGI IMG/M metagenome (GOLD analysis project Ga0114962, IMG submission 87017) | Freshwater microbial communities from Lake Croche, Canada to study carbon cycling - C_130820_MF_MetaG | ecosystem: Environmental > Aquatic > Freshwater > Lake | place: Lake Croche, Canada... | reverse complement strand
CTTAAGTCGTAAGTTATAAGTAAAAAAGAAGGGAATGCTTTATTCCCTTTTTGATAGGACTAAATAACGCTTTAGGATGTCAAGCTAACACCCAACTTGACTAGATAACCCTTTAGGACGTCAAGTTAGCACCCTCCTTGACTAGATAACGCTTTAGGATGTCTGTTTCTTGAAATTATTGACTAGATAACTCTTTAGAATACCTGTTTCCTGAAATTACTGACTAGATAACCCTTTAGGATGCCTGTTTCTTGAAATTACTGACTAGATAACTCTTTAGGATACCTGTTTCTTGAAATTACAGACTAGATAAATCTTTCTTTGGCTTATGCCTTATGGATTATGCCTTACCACTTATGCCTTCTGACTCACCACTCTAGTAAGAAAGTTCGGAAGGATGTGGTTGTAGGTCCATACAATTTTGTCGGGGTCTTGAAGATGTTCCACCATGCTCGCCCATTTGGCTTCGCCATGTTCGTCTATTACAGCCTTTTTTTTATCTTCCGTTTGCAAATACATACGCATGCCTATAGGATCCGCCTCGGGATGAAACTGCGTACCCACAAAGTATTTATTAAATCGGATGGCCATTAATGCACGCTCAAATGGTACGTGTGGTCTTTCTTTTTCAATAGACAAAACCTTGCCTCCTATCTTCTCTAATTCGGTATAATTTGGTTTAATCACCTGATAATCTCTACTGTCCACTGCAAAAAAAGGATCTTTCAATCCTTCAAAAACACCCTCACCAAAACCATCCTCTAACATGTGCACCGGAAATACGCCAAACGAAACACTTTTTCGTTTACAAACCAATCCTGCATTGTAATACCTGCATGCCAACTGAAAACTATGGCAAATAAACAACACCTCTTTTTTGTTATTTGTGGCGCTGTTATTATTCCAGTCTTCTATCGATTTAAGCCATAGAAAGTACCTCTTCTCCCATTCCATTTCTACAGAATCTAGGGGCGAACCAGGACCACCGCTAGATATATACCCATCATAGGAAGTATCGGGCAATTGCAAAAACTGTCTTACATCAAACTCATCCACAACAATATTTAAATGGTTTGTAGCAGAAAAATTTTTAATCAACTCTCTAATACAACGCATCCCCTCATTGGGGTATCCGTCATACAAATCGAGTATTGCTATCCGTATTGTTTTACCAACCGACTGTTCCATTGCAATTACGAAAATAGGGAAATGTTAGTAGTTAGTCGTTAGTGATTATTGGTTATTTTTTAGAAATAGACGCTAGAACCTTATTTTCGCTTCAATTAAATATTTAAATATGAGTTACGAGATTACAGGAAAACTAATTGCGAAATACGATACGATACAACGTACAGAAACGTTTAAATCGAGGGAGTTTGTGATTGAAAAGCTTGAAGACATCGGAGGGCGTAGTATATCAAGCTATGTAAAGTTTCAGAGTGTTCAAGATAAGACTGCCTTAGTAGATAGGTTTGCTTTGGGTGATGAAATAAAAGTACAGTTTAATATCAGGGGAACTAAATGGGTAAAAGAAGGAAAAGAGACCTACTTTACCAACCTTGATGCATGGAGAATTGAATCTGTAAAATTGGGTCAGCAAGAAGAAGTACCACCAGCTACTTATAATAATATCCCCCCTCCTCCAACTGAAATGGTGGATGATTTGCCCTTCTGATTTAGTGATAAAAATGATTTGAATGGTTTAATGAGTACAATCATTTCATCATTCAAATCATTTCATCATAATTAATTTTTTGTTTTTAGGATAAACACCTGACACAATATGCAAAAGCAACTATCGCTTAAAGTAAAGCCCCAAGAGGCAAATGATACCAGTATCCTTATCGACTATATTGCAAATGAAACGGGCAAAAGCAAAGCAAGCATCTCGGGATTCTACAAACTAAAACAATCTATTGATGCACGTAGTCCCCGTAGGATATGGATAAATATTACCCTTCTGGCGTTTATTGATGAACCGTTTAGTAATCGCCCCCTCGATGCCATCCAATTTAAAGAAGTCACCCATTCCTCCAAACAAGTGATTATTGTTGGTGCGGGCCCTGCCGGATTATTTGCTGCCTTGCAATTACTAGAGCTAGGCATCAAACCAATTGTTTTTGAAAGAGGCAAAGAGGTTCGAGCAAGACGAAGAGACTTAGCTGTACTAAATAAAGAAGGTATTATTAATCCCGAAAGTAACTATTGTTTTGGAGAAGGAGGTGCGGGTACTTACAGCGATGGAAAACTATACACCCGTAGCAATAAGCGTGGCAACATCAACCGTATCCTTAACATTTTTGTACAGTTTGGCGCAGAAGAAAAAATACTATACGAAGCCCATCCACATATTGGCACCAACAAATTGCCAGATATTATTACCGCAATGCGGGAAGCGATCATCGGATATGGCGGCGCGATTCTGTTCGAACAAAAAGTAAACGACTTCCTATTAAAAGATAGGAGCATTATTGGTGTAAAAACCGCCAATGGCACTACACATCATGCCGATGCGGTGATATTGGCCACCGGTCACTCGGCACGAGATATATTTGAGTTATTGCACGAAAAGCAAATTCTGATTGAAGCAAAGCCTTTTGCACTCGGTGTTCGTATAGAACATCCACAAGCACTGATAGATAGTATACAATACAATTTACCCACGTCAACCTCTTTGCAGCGGGGTGAGTTCCTGCCGCCTGCTTCGTATAGTTTGGTGGAACAGGTAAACGGGCGTGGCATATTTAGTTTTTGTATGTGCCCAGGCGGTATTATTGCCCCTGCTGCTACTGCTGCCAATGAGTTGGTTGTAAATGGATGGAGTCCTAGTAAACGCAACAACCCCTATTCGAATAGTGGGATGGTCGTAACGGTAGATGAAAAAGATGCAATGGACTATTTTAAGAAGCAAGCCGCTAAACGTTTACCGTTAACAGATTTAGGTCAACCGTCAACCGCACTCCGTTCACCGTCTAAAGACTCTACTCGGTCATCGGTAAGTGGTCAACAGTCAACGGTTAACCCCCTTATACTTCTACAGTTTCAGCAAGCAATAGAACAACGTTGTTATGAACTTGGTGGTGGCAAGTTTGTAGCGCCTGCCCAACGTATGGAAGACTTTTGTATGGGTAAGGTATCTACCAATTTCCCTGCTTGCAGTTATGTACCTGGCATTAAAGCAACAAATTTGGGCGAAGCCCTTCCTCCGTTTATACAAAAGACTTTGCAGATGGGTTTTAAAGCTTTCGGCAAAAAGATGAAAGGGTATTATACCAATGAAGCGGTGGTAGTTGCTACCGAAAGCCGTACAAGTTCACCTGTTCGCATTCCCAGGGACAACGACAGTTTGCAGCATCCTCAAATTAAAAACCTATATCCTTGTGGGGAAGGTGCAGGATATGCCGGTGGTATTGTGAGTGCCGCTATGGACGGCGAACGAGTAGCCTTAATGATTGCAGGGATTATTTAGGGTGTATTTAAATAAAGGTTAACTAGGTATTCCTCACCTACATACACCAACAGTTAGAAGAAACAGTCCTAATACGAATTTTCAGCCTATTGATGTTGCTGAGAAATTATGACCACAAAAATAGTCAACTCACAAAAACAAGCCATCTATATAGTGAAAAAACCAGGAAGGGATAAAAACGGACGGATTCATGTATCCCAGAATCTGGAGGGTATCGCATTCATGAGGAAACATGTTCCTGCCATTTTTATGTGTCATGGATTTATACGAATTTAGGTGTCTCAAAAAATGGCGTATGATGAATTCGCACGGATTCATGCGGTTCCGGAAACGGGAGACACATAAATCCGTTCATTTTAAGGTTATGAAAAAAATAAGGCACTCCTTTCCCCAGTATTTCTAAAGCGTTTTAATAAGTATACATTATTAATGTAGGATTTATAGGCAACTTTAAAAGATGAAGGGTATGGTTTGGAGATAAATGTATGTAAAATAACTTGCTCTTGGAGGTTTCTAGAAGCCAATATGGGTGTTCCTCACCAATATTTTATTACCACTAGAAGCAACATGCGAAGTAGGACATTTATAGTATTGATTTATGTGAGGAAATAAACAAGCGAAAAATAGTTATTCTAAAAAAATATTTGCCAAATAAAAGCCAACACTTACATTTACAACTTACCAATTAAAAGCAAAAATGGACAATCCTATCTTTAGTTTCTGGTGGTTATTTTTATTAATTATTGCTATAGTTAGTTACAAGTTGATTCTTAGATTTCTATTTGGGATGGTTATCGTTCCAGAAGATAGAATAGGATTGGTTACCAAGAAGTTTGTACTTTTTGGTGCCGATAAATCGTTGCCAGATGGTCGTATTATTGCTACCAAAGGGGAAGCGGGTTTTCAGGCAAAAGCCTTGGCACCGGGCATGTATTTTGGTAAATGGTTCTGGCAGTATGGGGTAACGATGGAGAAGTTTACCATCATCCCCGAAGGACAGATAGGCTTGATAATGGCTAGGGATGGCGCAGAGATTCCTACTGGAAACATTTTGGCACATCAGGTAGATTGTGATAACTTTCAGGATGCTGAAGCTTTTTTAAATAATGGCGGACAAAAAGGTAGACAAGCATCTTTTATAACAACAGGTTCTTATCGTATAAACACCCAACTTTTTCAGGTTTCAGTAACCGATATGGTGCGGATACAAGAGAGTAAAGTAGGCATTATTACTACACTCGACGGGATGCCTATTTCCGAAGGGCAGATTGCTGGAACGCTTGTAGAAAGTCATAATAATTTTCAAGACTTTAATTCATTCATCAAAAAAGGCGGTAACCGTGGTTTGCAGCCACAGGTAATATTGGCTGGTTCTTATAACCTCAATCCATGGGCGGTAGTAGTAGAAGAAACGCCTATGACCGATATCCCCATTGGCTTTGTAGGTGTAGTTATTTCTTACATCGGGCTTGATGGGGAAGATATGAGTGGAGCAGATTTTAAGCACGGAAACATTGTACACAAAGGCTTTAAGGGTGTTTGGGTCGAACCATTAGGTCCTGGAAAGTACCCTATTAATATCTATACGACCAAAGTAGAACTGGTTCCTACAACCAATCTGGTACTAAATTGGGCAAGTGGCAGAAGCGAAGCGCACAACCTGGATAAGAATTTGTCTACCATTACTGTTCGTTCCAAAGATGGTTTCCCTTTCAATTTAGATGTATCACAAATCATACACGTTCCCAATACAGAGGCACCGAAGGTAATTGCTCGTTTTGGCAATATGGTAAACCTTGTTTCACAGGTATTAGAACCCACCATCGGCAACTACTTCCGTAACTCTGCACAGGACAGTGATGTAATTGCTTTCTTAAGTACCAGAAAGGAAAGGCAAGAGTCGGCTAAACTAGAAATCAAAAAGGTATTAGACGAGTATAATGTTACCGCAGTAGATACATTGATTGGAGATATCGTTCCTCCTGAATCATTGATGAAAACATTGACGGATAGAAAGATTGCCGAGGAGCAAAAAGTCACTTACGAAACCCAAAAGAGTGCACAGGAAACAAGGCAAGGAATGGAGAAGGAAACTGCCATTGCCGATATGCAAAAGGACATCGTAAAAGCACAACAAAGTGTTGAAATAGCAGAGAGAACAGCAAGTGCTACCGTAAAGAAATCGGAGGGGGATGCAGCAGGTGTTAAACTTGCAGTAGGGGCAGAAGCAGAAGCAACTAAAATGCGAGCCTTTGCAGAAGCAGAAGCAACAAAAGCAAGGGCTATTGCAGAATCGGAGTCTATAAAGCTTAGAGCCTCTGCACAAGCAGAACAAATAGCCTTAACAGGTAGTGCCGAAGCAGGTAAGATTCTGGCCATAGGTAAGTCTACCGCTGAAGCGTATCAGTTGGCAGTAAAAGCGTTGGGTGGAGAAAACTTTACGCGATATAAAATTACCGAAGAGTTATCTAAGGGTAACATCAAGTTGATACCAGACATCTTGATAAGTGGCAGTAATGGCAGTGGTTCGGCAGTAGATGGGCTATTGGGGTTGAAGTTGATGGAGATGATGGATCCCAAGAAGAAAGAAAAGGAAGATAAAGAAGTAAAAGAGATGAAGGAATAACCCTATTTAATTAAATAAAAAAGAGCAGTTAATACATTAGACATTAACTGCTCTTTTTATTTCCGATATGTTAGATCACCAGCTTCTTTACCCTTCTTTGTAGTTCGGGAAGCACTTCTCCTGTAAACCATATGTTACGTGCCTGCCAAATATTGTTTCGTGGCGAGGGATGAGGTAAAGGAAAGTAATTGGGCAGATAGGTATGAAATTGTTGTACTGTAGCCGTAAGTGTTTCTTGTTTGGCATCTCCTAGATAATAGTTTTGTGCATACTGCCCAACCAATAAAATCAGTTTAGTACTCTTCATTTGCGATAATATTTTAGAATGCCAAAGCGGAGCACATTCAGGACGTGGCGGAAGGTCGCCCGTTTTACCAGTACCAGGATAACAAAAACCCATTGGCATCAACGTTACTTTCTCTACATCATAAAAAGTATCTTTGTCTATATCCAACCAAGCACGTAAATTATCTCCACTCTTATCATTCCAAGGAATACCTGTTTTATGTACTACGCTACCTGGGGCTTGTCCAATAATTACCAATCTGCTATTGGAGCTAGCCGAAAGTACAGGGTTGCAACCAAACTCAAGATGAGCTTCACAAACCTTACAATTTTTAACCTGTTTTAACAATTCAATCATTCATGTTTGTCCTACTGTTTTATTATTATTGTTCTAGTCAGCAAGAAGCGGTCAAAAATAGTGGTATTGTATGCTTTTAATGGATAGATATTATTTAATAAAAATAGGAATTCTATTTTTCAGGATTCAACCCCTACTTTTGTCAGCTCAAATAATAATGTAATCATGGCAAACACAGCAGACATCAGCCGCGGAATGATATTGAAACTAGACGGTAGTTTGTACAGCGTAATAGAATTTGGCGAAAACAAAACAGCTCGCTCAGCAGCTAAAGTTTGGGCTAAACTAAAAGGAGTAGACAACAAGCGTAGCATAGAAAAGACTTGGAATAGCGGAGAAACAATCTTTCCTATACGTGTAGAAAAAAGAACACACCAGTATTTGTATAAAGATGAAACAGGGTACAATTTAATGAACAGTGAAACGTATGAGCAAATTGTTCTGGCTGATGAAATGATTGATGCCCCTCAATTTTTAAAAGACGGCAGTGAAGTATTTGTATTTGTAAATACGGATACTGAATTGCCAATTGGTGCTGAATTACCAGAAAAGATTGTTGTAAGAATTACTTATGTAGAGCCAGGGTTGCGTGGAGATACTGCTACACGTGCTTTGAAGCCTGCAACAGTAGAAACAGGTGCTACCGTAAACGTTCCTTTATTTGTAGAGGATGGCGAATTGATAAGAGTAAATACAAAAACAGGAGAATATATTGAAAGAGTGAAGGAATAGATAGTTAGTAGTTATGAGTTAAAAGTGACTTATCCATAACTCTTGAATCATAACTTATAATTATTTTTCCTTACTTTTTAAACTTTTTTTGAATATTATAACTACTTTGCCTTTCCTTTGAATAATAAAACAAATGGAATTGTCATTAATCTAACTGTTAACTTACCACATAAAAATAAATTCTTATGGATTTAAAACAGATTCACGAACTAATAAAGCTTATTAATAAAAGTAATATTGGCGAAATAAGCATCGAAGACAAAGATGGCAAGGTAACCATCAAACAAAAAGATGAACCTGTTGTCTCTTACACACAAGCACCCCTGCCACAACAAGTATATAACGTGGTAGCACCTCAACAAACAAATACCGAACAACCACTAGCCAACAATGCTGCTCCTGTGGCTCCTCCAACAAAAACCCCAGATAACCTAGTAACCATTAAGAGCCCAATGATTGGTACTTTCTACAGGAGACCATCTCCCGATAAGCCCAACTTTACAGAGATAGGAACAGAAATTACCGTTGGTAAAACAATCTGTATAATTGAAGCAATGAAGCTATTTAATGAAATAGAGGCTGAAATAAGTGGCACTATCGTTAAGATATTGGTAGAAGACAATAGCCCTGTAGAATACGATCAACCTTTATTTTTGGTAGAGCCTGCCTAATTTTTATTGCAGTATCGAAATCGATTTAGCAAAATTTTCGTAACTAAACTAAGGGTATTTTCATTTTAGTTAAGCGAGATTAAAGCAAATCTGCTAGTTAGCTATATTTTTAGATAGTTTTTTAGCGTTTTCATTAGTTAATCAATACAATATGTTTAAGAAAATATTAATTGCCAATCGTGGAGAAATTGCCTTGCGCGTTATCAGAACCTGCAGGGAAATGGGTATCAAAACGGTGGCTGTATACAGTACTGCCGATAAGGACAGCCTTCACGTACGTTTTGCAGATGAAGCAGTTTGCATAGGCAAGCCAGCAAGTGCTGATTCTTATTTAAACATCCCTCATATTATGGCAGCGGCGGAGATAACGAACGCCGATGCTATCCATCCTGGTTACGGTTTTTTGGCAGAGAACAGTAAGTTCTCCCAAATTTGTGCAGATCATAACATTAAGTTCATTGGGCCAACACCCGAAATGATTAATGCTATGGGCGATAAAATAACCGCTAAAGAAACCATGATAAAAGCAGGTGTACCTGTTGTTCCTGGTAGTGGGGGTTTATTGGAAAGCATAGAAGAAGCAAAAGAACTTGCAAAAAACAAGGTTGGTTATCCTGTTATTCTAAAAGCAACTGCCGGCGGTGGTGGTAAAGGCATGAGGGTAGTATGGCATGAAGATGAGATGGAAAAAGCCTTTAATACAGCCAAAATAGAAGCTGCTGCCTCCTTTAAGAATGATGGTATTTATATGGAGAAGTTTGTAGAAGAACCTCGCCATATCGAAATACAAATAGCTGGCGACCAATATGGTACAGTGTGTCACCTAAGCGAAAGGGATTGTTCAATACAACGTCGTCACCAGAAATTAGTTGAAGAAAGCCCCTCACCATTTATGACTCCCGAACTCCGAAAAGCAATGGGTGAAGCTGCCATCAAAGCAGCAAGTGCCATCAACTACGAAAGTGTTGGTACTATAGAATTCTTGGTAGATAAGCACCGCAATTTCTACTTTATGGAAATGAATACACGTATTCAGGTAGAACATTGTGTTACTGAAGAAGTAGTTAGCTTCGATTTAATTAAGGAACAGATAAAGATTGCAATGGGTGAACGTATTTCTGGCAGAAACTACGAGCCTAAAATGCACGCTATAGAATGCCGTATTAATGCGGAAGACCCTTACAACGATTTCCGACCTTCACCTGGCAAAATTACTACGTTGCACACGCCAGGTGGGCATGGAGTGCGTGTTGATAGTCACGTGTATGTGGGCTATGTGATTCCTCCTTTTTACGATAGTATGATTGGTAAGCTGATAACTGTTGCTCAAACCCGGGAAGAAGCCATTGATACCATGTATCGCGCTTTGAGTGAATATGTAATTGAAGGTGTAAAAACAACCATTCCTTTTCATCTTCAATTAATGAAAAATGAAGACTTTAGAAGTGGTAACTTCACTACTAAGTTTTTGGAAAGCTTTGAGATGAAATAATTTTTTTATTGTCTCTACTTATTAATACCACACTCAATCAGTTTCGAAATAAAACTGATTGAGTGTGATGAAAAATTTTAAAAAATATTGAACAATAAAAACAAAAACTTTATTCACTAATCAATATCAACTTTCAAATCCTAAAATTATCCTCAGTTTTGTTGCAAACCCGATTGAAGTAGGTATTTATTACCTATTTAGAAAATTGTTGCTAGCAAATTTCTTGTTTCTTAGACTATGTTAGTTGTACATTTGCGGTTTGCATTTTCTAGGTAGATGAAATTTTTCATCTCAACAACAAGCTTCAAGAAAACACATGGCATTACCTTATCTCGTTAAGCACATCTATAACAATGGTTCCGAGGAAGTAATTCGTCGTGGAAAAAAGATACACTCTTCTGGCAATGTAGATTTGATGGAATATGACGAGTTGATGTCTTCGGTCAACTTCCGCGTTAAAGACGACAACTATCACCTTTATTATAAAGTATACATTTCCAACTTCAAAGACCCTGCTACCCTTAAGCTCCGATGTACTTGTCCCTATAACCTTAGTGAAATTTGTAGACATAAAGCAGGTGCATTATTTACCCTTCAGGATATGCTAGACCGCAATATGTTGGGCGAAAGGGAACTGGCTTACGACCAAAAGCATACAGTAGTGAAAATGAAGCAATTGGATCTGAAGATTATCCGAATGCTTTCTTCTCCAGAAACGTTAATTATGGCTGAATCTTTTCTTGCTTCGAATAATAAAGCAAAGATTATTAGTGCCAAAGAAGAGCGGGTAGTAGCAGAGGTTACATACAATGATGAGGTTTATAAATTGGTCATCCAAAAGAATGAGGAGCGGAATTTCGATACAAGTTGCACCTGTAGCAGCGATACTAAACATCCGTTGTGTATTCATAAAGCAATAGTATTTCTTCAATTACTAAAATCGAAGGGACCTAATTATTTTGATAGCATTCGTAATTGGGATGCAGTAAAGAATAAGTTACTTAGTTTATATGGTTACTCATTAACCGATGATTTGAGCGGCAAGTTTGAATTCACTTATAGTGATGGTCGTCCATTTTTGAGGGTATTAGATAGTTCAATACAAAAAATTATTCAGCCTGCAAGCTTTTCAGAGACTAAGCCAAAGCCTGTTCTCGATGAGATAAAGGCTATGAAGATGCAGCAGAAAGAGGGAGATGAAGTAGCAATTATGGAAAGTCCTGCTATGGATAAGGCAGCCTTTAAGTTGGGGTTGGTCGTTACTACAGATCCTTCTCAATATCCTTTTATAACTATAGAAGCTATACAAGCAGAAACAGATGATGACTTCTCCAAGTACACTGGTAAGATTGAAAAGCTAGACCTTAATAAATTCATTAACACCGAAGTATTTAATGAAGATGATAAAATAATGGTTCAACAGTTGCGCAAACTGATGAACATAGAGGTAAGTAAATACCTTACACGTAACTCTCCTTTTAGTGGTGTCTGGGACAACATTATTCAATTGAATACCATTGATGGCAGACCAGATAGTTTACCAGAGGAAACACGCAATACAATTAACGAATATTTGCATCCTAAATATAGAAAGCTTTTTGGAGAGTTGGCTGGTAGCAATTTTATTTTCTATTTGCCAGAAAAGAAACCTTTTGTGAGTACCAACTTATTGGAGGCGGAGTTTTCATCTACATTAGTTAGTCCAAGCTTTACCGTTTTCTATGAGAACAATATATACACAGTAGAATGTAATGTAAAGCTTCCCTTGGTAGAACTAGGTATTGAAGAAAACGAGTGCGTGAGCCCGTTGATATTTCAATACCATAATCAGTTTTTCACTTGGGCAAATACCGAGGATGTAGCTATAGTAAATAGCTTTTTGCCTACTGGGAAGATGGTCATAAAAGAATCTATGTGGGCTGACAAATTACAGCATTTCATACTTCCATTGAGTAAAAACTATGCTGTAAACTTTGGTAACCTTGAAAAGGAAGAGATAAAAGATGTACTGCCGGACTGTAAATTGTTGCTGAAAGAAAAGGGCGATTATTTGGTGTTGGAACCCATATTTAGTTATAAGGGTTATGAGATTGGTAATAGCGACAAGGAAAAAATTATCATGCCTTTTGCAGATAAGCTTTTGGTTATCCAGCGGAATATGGGTGCAGAAAGGGCCTTTATGAGTCGGTTAGAGAACCTACACTCCAACTTTGTAAAACCTGAAAATACCAATACCCTCGCACTCAAAGGTGCCGATGTATTAAAAGATAACTGGTTCTTTTTATTCATTGATGCCGTTAAGGAAATGAGCATCACCATTTATGGTTTCGATGCCTTGAAACATTTTCGTTTTAATACGGCCAAGCCATCAACAAAAATATTCATCAGTAGCAATACCGATTGGTTTGATGCTAAGGTGGAGATAAGTTTCGGAACACAAAAAGTAACCGTTGATGATATAAAAAAGGCCTTAACCAGCAAGCAACAGTTTGTACAATTACAGGATGGCTCGCTAGGTATTCTGCCAGATGAATGGGTAAAGAAATATTCATTGTTATTTAGGGTTGGAGAAGGAAAGACAAATAGCATCAAACTAAGCAAATATCATTTCAGTGTAATTGAAGAGCTTTACAATGAGCGTAATGAAGAAGAGCTTTTCTTTCAATTAGAGGAGAAATATGATAAACTAAAAGAAAACTATGCCATAAAAGACATAGAGGCACCGCCACATCTGATGTCGATATTACGCCCCTATCAGATTAGTGGTTTCCGTTGGTTGAATTACTTACGAGAAGTACAGTGGGGTGGTATCTTGGCTGATGATATGGGGCTTGGTAAAACAATACAAGCACTGAGTTACCTCTATTATTTAAAACAAGATCTAGGTTCACTAAAGGCATTAGTAGTCTGTCCGACTACCTTGATGTACAACTGGCAGAATGAAATAATAAAGTTTACACCTACACTTACCTTCTATATTCATCACGGGGGAAGCAGACTTAGAGAAAATTTGCAACAAGATCATATAGATGTAATTATTACCACTTATGGCACCTTGCGTAGTGATATCAAACAGTTTGTAGATCTTAATTTGGATTATGTAATACTGGATGAAAGTCAGGCAATTAAGAATCCGGGTAGTAAGGTTGCCAAGGCAGCGTGTTTACTACGAGCAAAGAATCGCCTTTGCCTAAGTGGTACGCCCTTACAAAACAATACGTTTGACATATTTGCTCAAATGAATTTCCTTAATCCTGGTATGTTGGGCAGTGTCGAATTCTTTAAGCAAGAGTTCGCCGTTCCCATAGATAAGTTTGGAGAGAAAGTTCAAAAAGAGCATCTCCGCAGGATTCTTTATCCATTTATATTGCGCAGAACAAAAGAACAGGTGGCAAAAGACCTTCCTGAGAAGCAAGAAATGGTATTGTTCTGCGAAATGGGCACCGAACAAAGAAGAATCTATGAGGCATTCCGTAACGACTTCAGAGATAAGATATTGGGAGTAGTAGATACGGTGGGTGTGGGCAGATCGCAGTTGACCATCTTGCAAGGTTTGATGAAATTGCGCCAGATATGCGACAGTCCCTACATTATGAATGAAGCAGACCGCTATCCAAACGTATCTGTAAAGCTAGAAGAGATTGGGCGTGAGATTACTGAGAACATCAGTAACCACAAAGCACTTATTTTCTCTCAATTCTTGGGAATGTTGGCATTGATAAAAGAAAAATTGAGGGATTTGAATGTACCCTTCGAATATTTTGATGGTAGTACTTCGGCTATTGATAGGGAAAAAGCTATCCAGAACTTCCAGAATAATGATGAATGCAGGGTTTTCCTTATTTCTCTTAAAGCGGGTGGCGTGGGTCTAAATCTAACTGCTGCAGACTATGTATATATCGTAGATCCTTGGTGGAATCCTGCCGTTGAACAACAAGCCATTGACCGTACGCACCGTATTGGGCAAACTAAGAATGTATTTGCTTATCGAATGATTTGTACCGATACCGTAGAAGATAAAATATTGAAACTACAAGAACGTAAACTGGCACTTGCCCGCGACTTAATAACAGATGATGAAGGATTTGTGAAGAGTCTCACTCGAGAAGATGTTGAATACTTGTTCTCTTAGATTTAAATAATAATTGAATAATAAAAAGTCCCAATTAAACTTGCGTTTAATTGGGACTTTTTATTTAATTTCAACTAAAATAAATGTTCTTTGTAATACTCAAAAACATAATTATGAGAAGAATACTATTGGTTTTTTTGGTTACCGCTAGACTCTCGGTATCTGCACAAGAAACAATTACTACCTCATCCGTTGCTACAGCCGAAAAGATGTTTGGACTTTCTTTTTCGGAAGCCAAGAAGGATTCTATGTTGGCTGCTTTAAACAACATCGTAAAAACATACAATTATATCCATTCAAAAAATATAGCAAACGATGTGCCTTACCCAGTATGGTATAGCCCAGTATTACCATCAATGGTGGTTAATAAAAAGCAGTTGCCTGTTCATTTTACTATTCCCGAAGGGGTTTCTTTACCTGCGGATAAAAACAAACTAGCATTTTATAGTATCCCTCAATTAGCTTCATTAATTAAGAGCAAAAAGATTTCTTCTGTAGAATTAACCAAATTCTTTCTGGAAAGATTAAAGAAATACACGCCCCTACTTCATTGCGCTATAGAAATAACCGATGAGTTAGCTTTGAAACAAGCACAGAGGGCAGATGCCGATTTAGCAAAGGGAATTTATAGAACTCCTTTGCAAGGCATACCCTATGGTATAAAAGATTTGTTTGCCGTACAAGGAACGCATACCACTTGGGGTACACCTCCTTATAAAGATCAGGTAATAAATCAAACCGCTTTTGTGGCTAAACAGCTAGAAAAAGCAGGGGCAGTATTAGTGGCTAAGTTGTCTTTGGGAGAACTTGCAATGGATGATATCTGGTTTGGCGGACTTACTAGAAACCCTTGGGATACCAGCAAAGGTTCAGGGGGTTCTTCGGCAGGATCTTCTTCAGCAACGGCTGCGGGTTTGGTTCCATTTGCTATTGGTACAGAAACCTATGGTTCTATTGTAGATCCTTCTATGCGTTGTGGTGTTACGGGTCTTCGTCCTACGTATGGTAGTATTGCAAAGAGTGGAGCGATGACGTTGGCCTGGACTTCTGATAAGATTGGCCCTATTTGCAGAAATGCAGAAGACGATGCCATTGTGTTTAACTATATTCATGGGGCAGACAAGGACGATGCCTCCTCCATTAATGCGGCTTTCAATTACACAGGCACCATAGATATTTCTTCATTGAAGATTGCGTATGTCAAGAATTATATAGATACCCTTCCTTCAAACAGTACCGAGAAGCAAACCCTTCTGATTCTGAAAAAGATGGGAGCCAAGCTGATTCCTTTTGATTTCCCAGACAATCTACATGGCGACGAAATTCTTTCTTTGATAGTTGGAGTGGAGTCTGCAGCAGCTTTCGACCCATTAACACGTTCCAACAGAGACGATGAAATGGTACAACAAAATAAAGACAGGTGGCCAAACATATTCCGCTCATCACGTTTTATACCTGCGGTAGAATACATTAATGTGTGTAGGCTTCGCTATGAAATTATGAGAACCATGGACCCTGTTTTGGATCAGTTCGATGTAATTATTGCGCCTCCTGAAGCAGGTGACCAGTTAGCTATAACTAATCTTACGGGTAATCCGTCTATCACCTTGCCAAATGGAACTTTGCCCAATGGAATGCCGGCAAGTATAAGTTTTATAGGCAAACACTTTGGAGAAGCTACCTTACTTGCCTTCGCAAAAGCTTACCAACAGCAAACAGGCTATCATTTAAAACATCCTCCTTTGTTTGACAAGTAATGCTAATAATAAAATGGGTTCATCTTAATTAGTTTAGATGAACCCATTTCTTAAGGTAAGTAGATAGTTTTAAAAGTCTTAACCCAAAAAAGCCTTAATCACCTGTTCCGTTTCCTCACAAGCTTTTTGTAGGTTGTCATTGTGTATTATTTTATTAAAGTGATGCTTAAAAGAGAGTTCATAAGCCGCTTTGTTTACCCTTGTTTGTAAGCTTTCTTCTGTTTCGGTACCTCTGCTTGCCAAACGGATTTTTAGAGCGTCAATACTCGGTGGCTCAACAAAAAGACTCAGCGAGTTTTTGGGATATTGTTGTTGCACATGTATGGCTCCTTTTACATCTATATCAAGCATCGGTACTTTGCCAGCAGCCCAAATACGATCTAATTCGGTTTTCAATGTTCCGTAATAGGTCCCTTCATATACCATCTCCCATTCTATAAAAGCTTGTTCTTTAATCTTCTGATTAAAATCTTCCAGCTCCAGAAAGTAATAATCTTGCCCATCTACTTCTTGTCCGCGTTTTTTGCGGGTAGTAGCCGAGATAGAAAAGGAAAGAAAAGGGTACTTCTCTAACAGATACCTGGTTATAGATGTTTTGCCCGCCCCCGATGGTGCCGTAATGATGATTAGCTTATTTTCCACGATAATTATTTTTTTGTATCAGGATGAGAATTGCAGGTTACCAGTTACTAGTTGCTAGTTAATAGAAACCTGTACCCTGTTAACAGAAACTCACAACTCCTTATGGCTTCCATCGCAAAAGGGAGGGTTCTTGGTGTGTTTACAATTGCACAACCATACTTCACCATCTTCTTCTGCCGTAAACTTTAAGCTTTTAAAAGGGAATATCATCTCCCCATTTTCTTCTGTAGCCAAGGTTTTATGACTTCCATCGCAGATTGGGTTCTTGCTACTCAACCCACAGGTACACCAAGCATAAGTCTTTCCTTTTTCTACTATAAAAGCCGCAGGATACGGGGTAAATACTTTTGGATAATCACTCATAAAAGCTAATTTATTTTATTTAATTGTTGCGAATGTAATTACAAGTGTGTTTCAATGGTGCTTTCTACATGATTCGGATTATATTTTCTGCTTTTAATTGGTAACATACCCTTTCGCAGCTTCATCATCCTTACATTAAAATAAAAAATATTTACACCTAGATATAATTGGCACCTATAAAATAAACTACAATACAAAAAACGTTGCACATATAGGTTAAATAAAATGGAGTATTAAAAGCTTTTAGAGCTAATATATATACATTAAAACGTCATAAAATGAAATTTATTAAACAAAATACCTATTTTTAGGTATTGAATCTAAAATATACCATTCTACTTTTGTCAGGTTACGACTAATTGTTTACAAGAATGTGATTTGCTAATATTCATTACGATGTTTGAAGCAATTTTAGCAAGTGTTAACCTGGAATTGAAAACTGGTCTGGAATTATTTGGTATTGATACTGCTAAACCTAAAACACTTGAAAAAGCAACCATTCGACCTAGTTTCATTTGTAGGAAGTTTAAACAATGCAGAAATATATTTTGCATTTGTTACAGATAGGAAAAGTAACAGAATTGGGAATATTTGCGGTGCATTTAAACAAATAACAGGATATTCTCCGACTAACTATACTGGAGAAGAATGTAAAAAATTGTTAACACATTGCCCCAAGCTCAATTTGGATTACATACAAAAGAGTAAGGTCTTTTTCTTAAACTATCTGTATAATCAACCAAAAGAAAAGAGAGCGGCAATTAGTTTAGTGAGGTATGCTGAGTTTGTTTGCTTTAATGGGCATGTTTGTTATTTGAGTTTGTTGTGTAAGCCAATTTTGTTTAACAGGGCTATGCACCCAACTGGGTTTGTTTATATTGTATCGGATATAACTCACTTAAAAAAGCGGGGCAATACAGTTTCTTATATCATTGATGACAATGACAAGGAAAACATAGTTAAACAAATTTTCGACTTTGCTATAATCGCAAAGGGACATGTAGTATCCATTGTGGAACAGCGGATATTGAGGTTGTTGGCAGAGGGGGATAATAGCAAAATAATTGCAGATAAGTTATTTCTAAGCAAGCATACTATTATGACACACCGTAAGAATATGCTTTTTAAATTTGATTGTGCCTCTACAGGAGAGTTGATAAAAATGGCAATAATGGAGGGGTGGATTTAGTTGTTAGTTGTTAGTGCATGAATTATATTTTATAACTTTTTTTATAACGGATCTTTATTATTTAATTTAAAAACAAACAAAAATGGCAAAAACAGTACAACGCTACTTAAAAATGGTGGCAATTTTTCTTTTCATCTTCTCGGTAAGGTCGATGGCGCAGGCTCCAGGAAATTTCGCTTACTCTACTCCCAGTACTTTTACGGCGGGTACAACTATCTCTCCTTTGAGTCCTTCCAATGTTAAAAAAGTTGCCTCTGGAATTTTCACCCCTTCTGCTGTTGCAATCGATGCGGCTGGCAATGTTTATGTTGCTAGCTATTTGGATGGAACTGTTAAAAAAATTAATGCCACTACTGGCAGCGTTTCTACCTATGCTTCTGGGTTTATTACCCCAAGAGGTATTGCAATAGATGGTGCAGGAAATGTTTATGTAGCTGATTATGGTGGTTCGGGTGCAGGGGAAATATATGTAATAATAAGTTCAAACGTTTACGCTCCCTTAAGTTCATATTATGGAATTTCTACTTCTTTTAATCATCCAACTGGTGTTGCAATAGGTACTGGTGGCGAAGTATATGTATCTGACAATACACAGGGTGGTGGATATATCTGGAAAATAACTTTTGGGGCGGGCCAAAAAGCCCTAGCTTCAAATCTTAATGGACCAAGTGGTGTAGCGGTGGATAACGCTGGTAATGTATTTTTTCCCCAAGCCTACAGCAATGTAATTTCGACAATACCTTTTGGATTCACTTTCCCTGTTACTTATGCATTTTCAGGCTTTAACCTGCCTTCTGGGATAGCGGTAGACAATTCTGGCAATGTATATGTGGCAGATTATGGCAACGATGCAGTTAAAAAAATTGCTACAGATCTAACTATTACAACCCTTGCAACTGGTTTAGGTAACCCTGAAGGGGTTGCAGTAGACCCTGCGGGCGATGTATTTATAGCAGACTATAGTGCCAATAACGTAAAAGAAATATATCCTGTAGGTGGTGTTGTAGCTAGTTATAGCATTTCTCCTGCATTACCAACAGGTTTAAGTTTTAATACTACAGATGGTACCATCAGTGGTACACCAACAGTTACTAGTGCTGCAACTGACTATACTATAACAGCTACTAATGCTAGCGGCACTTCAAATTCTATCATTAATATTACTGTAGATCCTACCACTTACACCTACATTGGTGCAAATGGTGGCGACTTTGGCACCGCTAGTAACTGGTCTCCTACTGGTGTGCCTGGTACACTTCCTTCTGACAATGCATATATACCTGCTGGCAAAAGCGTTAATGAGACTAACAATGGGCCTTCTAGGGGTGCGTTTATATTTACAAATTTAATGCTTGATGGCGTATTAGATTTAGATGGTGGAGGAGCTTATATTACTCTTTCCGGGCAATTAAATGGCGCAGGAACGCTTGAAGCTACTGGTGGTAATGGCGGTTATATTAATATTACTGGTAGTGGAAATACTATTGGCAATGTAACTGTCGCAGCTACTGGATCTTTCAGTGAATTGTTCTTAGCCACTTTATCAACTGCAAGTTTAACAATTACAAATGGGTTGGATATCTTATCAGAAACAAGTCAGCTATGGCTTGATAATGTAACTATTACGATGGGTTCTAGCAGTGCAGGTTCGGCTACATTTAACTATGCACACTTTGCAGATGCAATCAATAAATTCAACCCAAGCATAAATGTAGAGCGCTATATACCATCAGGTGCAGGTGCTTCGTTCAGAGATTTGGGTGTTGCTGTTTCTGGTGCTAAAGTAGGTGACTTAAGCAACCAGGTATATAACTACTCTAATGGTGCATGGTCTTCTACGCTAGGTTCAGGCATTTCTTTAACACCAGGTGTTGGGTACCGTGCTGAGGAGCCTACTTCTACCACCCTTACCACTTCTGGTACATTGAAGTTTGGAGATGTTTCCGTTCCCCTTACACAAGGTGCGAATGTGTACAACTTTGTTGCAAACCCTTATTTAGGTCAATTAGACTTTAATAAACTTACAACCGCTAATATACAAGCTGGTTACTGGTATTTAGACCCTACCAATATTGTGTACGATGGTTTGGGCAATGGCTATGTAGGGTATAAATATTTTGGTACGCTTACTGGTGCTGCTAATACTTATGGTGGCGGTCTTACCCTTTCTCAATACATACAACCTGGTCAGGGCTTCTTTGTACAAAACGAAGCTAGTGGTAATGCTTCTTTGACCTTTAAAGAAAGCGCTATAGATAATAGCAACTCTCAAACCAATGTATTTGGTAAACAAGCTTTAAATAGAATTTCTACTGGTTTGTTTACTGGTGGTAAGAATATTGATGGTGCTGTTACTGTGTTTAACAAACAGTTCTCTAATGGTTCAGACAACTATGATGGTGCCAAAATAAGCAACAGCTTTGAGAATATTACTTTCTCTGTGGGTGGTAAAGACCTTTGCGCTAATGCTTGGAGTATGCCAACAGCAACAGATGCATTGTCTATGCACTTGTATAACCTAAAAGCAAAAACTACTTACACCGTTAAGCTAAATGCGAGTGAATTTGTGGGTAATGGTTTGAATGCTTACTTAAAAGACAATGTTACGAATACAAAAACATTGCTTTCTGGTGCTAACAATGAAGTTACATTTACAACCGGTACTGATGCTTCTGTTTATGCTAGCCGTTACAGCATCGTATTCGATGCAGGTGCATTACCCGTTAAAAACATCAACCTTACTGCTAGTAAGTTGGGTAACAACCAAGTTACTGTTAAATGGAATACCAATGGCGAAAGCAACATCAGCAACTACAAAATAGAGCGTTCTAGCAATGGTACCAACTTTACAGAATTGGCCTCTGTTAGTCCTTCTGCTACACATAGCTACAGTTATATAGATGCTTCGGCTACAGGTACCAATTACTATCGCATTAAAGTGATAGATGTTACGGGTGGTGTTAGCTACAGTGCTGTTGCTAAAGTATCTACAAACAACGCACACATTTCTGTTTATCCTAATCCTGTAACTGGTACTAACTTTAAGGTATCGTTGGGTACTAGTGGTAAATACAATGTAAGTGTGGTGAATATGTTGGGTCAGAAAGTATTCAGCACGGTCATCAACCACACAAGTGGTACCTTGTCTACCGTCGCTATGACTAAACAATTGGCTGCAGGAAACTATCACCTAACAGCAGTTGATGAAGATGGCCAACTAAGCACCACAGATTTAATCATTAAATAAGTGTTTACATAGCTTCCCGGAAGTTTACAGCTTTCGGGAAGCTTAATAAAACAAATACACTCAACATTTAAAATTATACAATGAAAAAAATATTAAATAAAAGTAGAAAAGCAATAGGCGTAACAGGTATCGTTGTTGCAGCAACTGTTGCAACGGTTTCGGCAAATGCACAAGGTAATCCTGCAGGACCAGGAACAAGTGGCAGTGGTGTAAAAGCCAATGGTCAACCAGCAGCACAAACAGGTGCCCCTATAGATGGGGGTGTTTCTTTGCTAATTGTTGCTACCGCTGCTTATACTAGCAGGAAGTTGGCAAAAATGAAAGCGACTAAGAAAGCTGTT
>Ga0114962_10001343_pt1 | contig 21314 bp, 22 predicted proteins | sample C_130820_MF_Meta_FD_87017 | JGI IMG/M metagenome (GOLD analysis project Ga0114962, IMG submission 87017) | Freshwater microbial communities from Lake Croche, Canada to study carbon cycling - C_130820_MF_MetaG | ecosystem: Environmental > Aquatic > Freshwater > Lake | place: Lake Croche, Canada... | reverse complement strand
TCGACCGCTTATCGCTTTCGACCGCTTATCGCTTTCGACCGCTTATCGCTTTCGACCGCTTATCGCTTTCGACCGCTTATCGCTTTCGACCGCTTATCGCTTTCGACCGCTTATCGCTTTCGAGTTGCCGTCGTACGCTTATCCTTTGTACCATCAGACTTAACAAATTGAGGCATAGAATAACGTTTATCCTTTGTGCCATCAGACTTAACGACCGTTTTGAGATCAGTCGTTTTCTTAGGAGGCATCTTACTACTTCTCTGGTACACCATCGGTGTCAAGTTTGCCCCTAATGTTGAACAGAACATTCATTAGGCCCCGATTCTTCGTTAAGAGTTTGATCAGTATCGCATCACCGTCCTTCTCAACGGTCATAGCATAGTGTGTGGGTCCATACATCAGTTTGAGACAGTCAAAGCGGAGCGAATCTACATCTCCTAACTCGGCGACCGGTCGTGGCAGTTCAATAACTAGCCAGTCTGCATCGGCCATATCCACATGCTCGCTCCTAGCAATCTTATCTCCGTTAAAATGGAAGATCTTACGACGGCCATTCTCAAATTGCCTAGATACTAGCGTATTCCATGTAATAGTCTGATTCACGAGTTTGTTCGAGGAAACAAAATCTTGAATTAACAGATCCAAGGTATTATCCATTTGCTACTCCATAGGTACGAAGGTTTTAGACTCTATGCAACAGCAACCTCAGTCTCAGATACGGCTGGTAGGAGAGGTTGAGGGGCAGGGACAGAGCCAGAGCCAGACGGCAGGTTCTCCTCTACAGTTCCCGCAGCCTGAATGAAGGCATCATTCTTCTGAAAGACAGATTTTAGAATCTTAATCCGCACCCTCGATCCAGGGACCAGAGTATCAAAGTCCACGTTTCCTACATGAAACTCACGCGGTAGAAGCACACGAACCGCCTCGAGGACCTGACCGCCTTCTGTTAGAAGTGCGTAGGCCCCCATCTTGTTTGCCTTGAGGATCTGACCCTCTACCAGCTGGCCCTGGTGCAGAGATAGACAGTCAATCCGAATCTTGCAATAGAAGATGAAATCGCCGGTGAACCGACCATGCTCTGCCTGGCCCATGGATCGTGCCAGAATCTTCATAGATCCAGCACGGACATAACCATCTCTGTTACACTGATCCTCGACATCCTTGGCCATCTTAGATAGCAGAAAGGCATCGATATCACTCGATGCCTCGCGAAACTCTGAAGGTTTTAGGGAAACCCGTTGATCAAGAAATACAGGAGCAAAGAGTGACATTTACTACTATCCACTAATTTATTCAACCTTGTCACCTTTAGGGGGCGTCCCGCCCCCTCGAACCCTGTCCATGTCCCTTATTTTTTCAGCATCAGAGTCGCTTCAACAGAACTCAGGAACCACCTCTTCCCCTCTACCTGTCTAGCATCCAGAAGTCTCGTTAAAAACTCCATATACAGACATAGCGGCTGGTGGGTGAAATCTTTCATATGTGCCGGACTCAGAGCAGTCATGCGTTTCTTCGAGCCCGCCTCATCCCAAGTCGCATCTGAATCCGGGATAATAAAAGGATCTAGTGTAGAATCCAGATGACCAGCACTATGCAGAAGCTTAACACGGGGCCTATGATCCCCCATAGTAGAATTATTCCCACACTCGGCACCGCCAGGCTTGGACTTGGTATTCGTCGTATCCATCGTCTTAAATATAATACGATTCTTTGACTCCTTGCCCACAATCTTCGGAGCCAGAAGGCCTACCAGAGTTCCTAGAGGACCATTCTGCTTCGTCAGAGACTTTTCCACAATTGGCATGAACATAGAATTACAGGCCCCATACTTTCCGCCTACGCGACAGATATATTCCACCTTCATCGTTTCAGGATTATAGATACGATAGGCTGCCAGCGTCGATGTACGTAAGATATCACCCTTTACAACTTGTTCTAGCTCTGCATTACCCTTGATTGCAAGTTCTAACAGAGTCTTCTGTTCCTCATATGTGGTCATCTTATCAAACCACCAGCGTAGAGCCACTACCCGTGTTTCAGGAAGCTGAAAATGAGTCCGGAACCAGATCCACATTCTTAGGACACTAGGGATATCAGATGGAAGAGGGCCACCATCAACAAAGGCGATCCACTCCATCCAGCGCTTCAGAAGTCCTGTGTCCTCAAGTGGCTCTTCAACCTGAGGTCCTTCGACAGGAGTGACTGTCTTAGCCACATCCTTGACAGCAAACACCGGTTTATCCAGCGTCATGAACTTCCTGCTTAGCTGAAAGGCACGACTGTAACGTAAGGCCATTGGTAACTCAGTATCTTGAACTGCCGCCGGCTGAAAAATTAAGAATCCGGCCCTCTTAATCAGGTATCCTTCCATGGCACCCCGTCGAATCTTGAATCGGCGCCCATCGATGAGTTCGAGTAGAGCATCCGAGCGAATTTCAGTCGGCAGATCACGAAAAATATCATGAATCATCGATTCGGGTACCATGACCTGATCGTCAAAGAGATGGCGAACAATATCTAGTTTACCTAAGATAGCACGCCTAGCATCCGCCGCCCCATACGTGCTCGCATCAATCTCTCCTTGCGGCAAGGAGACAGCACATTCATGTTTGCACACCTGGTAATCACAATATGTTGTATAATCCTGATCATTTGCCGAGTATTCTGGCAGAGTCCGACCTTGGGCATCAATTTGGACTCTGGGTGGCAGACCCAAGAAGATAATGGCCTCCATTTCGAGATTGCAGTCCCACGCATTCTTCTTCAGGAGACGCTGAACCAGGCCCACTAGACGGGCCTTCCGTATGGCCAGACGATAGGCATACATGTCAGCCGTTTCAAGACCCGGAATCAGAGCCGCGTGCATGTAGATAGTACAATTGTTGTAGGCCATGGGAGGAACACCCATCTCACGCTCCGTGACGCGAAGAGCCGAATGCGAGCAGTAGCGAATAGCACGACCAATGATCTGATCTGTACGATTCAGGTGATACCAGGAATCGAGGATATGCATCTCACGCACACACTTCAAATCTAGACCCTCGGATGCAACCTGGGATCCTATGATGGCCTTTACAGACGTACCTAGAGGGCCCCATACAGGGTCGGACCAGGTCGTTGCGGTTCTAACAAGACCTGGAAAATCGGGACTCAGCTCGTCTTCCGATGTGAGCAGGATATAGTATGCCGGTGAAAATGGATGACTTTCATTTAGAACAGGAGCCTGACCAGCGCCACCCACTGCCGCGGAAGACCCATGGGAACCCTTGGACCGGGAACAGATAGCACAGATAGGGTCGACTGGCGCAACACCTGTTAGAAGCGGTGCAACCTTTCCATCAGAAAGCTTGCGCTGAAAGCCGGCGCGTTCGAGAGCAATCGCTAGAGGCAGGGCTCCTGCCTTGATATACCGACTGTAGGCAAAACAGATACCCTGGGCCTCGATGATGGATTGCACAATCTTATGAATCTTGGGCGCATTAGCCTCGCCAAATAGAGTATCAATATTTATGGCAGAGTCCTTGAGTGCAAAGACACGAATCTTGCGTGTTGCCGTTCTCGCATCTGTCGCCTTAAAGGTTGCAGTGAATCCCTCAGTGCCATAGAGACCATCGGGATATGTGATATTCGCCATCTGCATACGGAGATCGAGCATAACATCGCGCTTCACTTCATCTTCAGGGGCCGCCTCGCCTGCAGCACTACGTGATGTTGCTCCACGGAGGGCAACATCTACTGGCGACCCAGGAATCGGCTCACTGAAAACTAGTGGCAGAACAGCGAGGGCAGCACGATCAAATTCTGTTAGATCCACAGGAGTCTTTGTGGCAGATACCGTGGGCCACTGTTCGACAATTCCTTCAGAGGCTGCGGGGCGGAGACGAAGAGGAAAGGTATAAGGATTTTCACCACGCATATAGCTCACATAGCGGCGAGCCGCTGCCTCCAGAGGTTCAGGGTTCATGATTTCACCCGTGGGACCAAAGATATCACCGGCCTGTAGAGTTCCCACCTCAGACTTGGTATCATTCATGATCAGAATATTCAATAGACGGAGAATCTCAGGTGCAGAGTTGTACATGGGAGTGGCCGTCATCAGTACTATACGGAGGCCCTCGGCATTTAGAGCAATGCGCTTCAAAAATGGATTCAGAGCCTTGCCACCGGCATTCTCACCTGCCTCAGCGGCAACCGATTCGTCGTCTTCACCCACATCACGCAGATTATGGGCCTCATCAATAATGATCAGATGATCAGAAAAGAGACGACGGAGAACCTCATTTTCTGCCAAGAGACGCGCAGGACCATCTAGGCCGGTGGGAACATGATCAGCCAGAGATCGCTTGATCCAATTGGCAAAGGCCTGATAACCGGTAACTGTATATCGTTTACGACGTTCTGCATCGATAGCGAAGGTGACCGCCTTCAGATCCTGATTCTTCATAAGGCCGAGACGCTCAGGATAGGAGGTGCCTGTACACTGATTCGTAGTCCATCCTCCTGCAGTCCACTTGAGCTTTGAGGCATCGAAGATAGTCTTTTTGAAATTCTCCTGGATGGCCTGCGGGACCAGAACAATCACCTTGTTTGGCGTAGTTTCCAGAAACTGTTCGGCGATGGTTACGGCACTGCAGGTCTTACCTACACCGACACCGTGGAAGAGGAGGAGACCGAGATAGGGAGTAAGAGGATGCATGAAACGACTTACGAGACGCTGTACAGGGGTGAGTTCAAAAACTGCTTCAGCTGCGGAGGACTTACATGCATCTAGAGAGCCATCGGCAACAGATGCTGCGATAGCTCTGGATTCGTAGAATTCACGTTTCTGATATAGACGCCCTGCAAAGGTAGGATCTTCGGGATCCGGGTAGACTCCTGCCATCTCATCACGGGCCTTCATGGCCTCTGTGGGCCAGATTCCTCTGGACTGGAGTGCTTCGGTAGCAGCCTTGCGTTTTGCATCGGCGGTTACAGAGTCCCATGTCTCAGTAAGCTCCTTTTCACTCATCGCTTGATAAATCGCTGCTGTTGTAAGCTTAGGGACCTGGCTCTCTAGTTCAGGTACAGTTGCTAGTTCAGGTACAGTTGCTAGTTCAGGTACAGTTGCTAGTTCAGATACAGCCTGACTCACTAGTTCAGATACTAGTTCAGATACAGCCTGACTCACTCCAGGTACAGCCTGACTCATTCCTCTTATTATATAGCATAATTTTAGACTAACTTCTGTGCCTTTTCTAGCAGATCTAGTTTCTCCACATTATAGGGTCGAATTAGAGCTACTGCCTCCTCATAAGTACACCACCGTACAGCACCAATCTCTCGCATCTGATCCTGATTTGCGGGATCCAGTTTGACTTCTAGGGTTGGTGGTGCCAGAGCTAACCAGTATTTATGTCTATAGCGAATCCCATTACTTCCATTAAATTCTTCAACAAGAATAGTATCCTGTACCTTTAGCTGACTAGATGGAATACCAGCTTCCTCATAGGTCTCGCGAAGTGCACATGCGAGCTCGGTTTCAACAGAACTCCGTCGACCTTTGGGAAATCCCCATTCAGCCTCGGTCCATGTAGTCACAGAGGTTTCAACATATCCATCTAGCTTTCCTGTGGCTCTAAGAGCTTCTAGCTTAGTCTTAGCTTGTTCAAATTCTGCATGATACCGCCGCGAAGCGGGACCATTCCATAGGATCCGCCAGAGTTCGGCAAAGGGTTTTGATACAAGACGTATACGTTCCTCTAGTGTAGTCTGATCGATCAGGGCCTGGATAGAGGGAACATCGTCTAACGAATATTTCCCACGCATGAGCTCAATATAACCAAGAGAATCACGACGCCGAATCAGGAGCCACTGGGTCCCAGAGCCTAGAATCTTGTATGCGAGTATGCCGAGTGATGTGATAGGTTCTTTGCATTCACGAAAAAAATGTCCATGTTTTCCACAATTACTACACACTGACATGGGTCCCTTAAGCGTCTAGTTATCTGGTCTTTTAGGCTGGGGGTTCTCCCCCCATAATATGCGATTCCTTAACAGACTCCCTTCCATTAGTTTTGATTTACGAGCGAAGCTCGTAAATCAAAAACTGCGAGGAGTGGGGGTCGAACCCACGCGGATTGCTCCAACGGATCTTAAGCCCGTCTCCTTAACCACTCGGACATCCTCGCTCCACCTACTCAACCTGGGCCATGCCCCAGTCAAGTTTTGGGTAGGCAAGTCAGAAGAATGTTAGACTGTTTAGATCCGCTTGTAAACTTGACCGGCAGCGTATAGTATACACCTAAGTAATGCCTCTTTTCTTAGCCCTAGTCCTTGCCTTCTCCTCATTCTGGTCCACATTTGCCTCTGTCAAATCCTGTGGTGGCCTCTTCACGATTACCACACTGGCCCTTTCTCCTGATGTGGTCCGATCAGGCGACAATGTATCTCTTACGCTGAAATACGTGAATCCTACCGTTGTAACTGGCGGTACCGTTAAGAACTCCGCTACATATAACTTTATTCCACTAACACCAACAAGTACAGATCTATGTCAGACCATTCAGTGTCCTCAGCAGCCTGGTGAGTATGATGGTTCTAGTTCGTTTGTAATCCCAACAGGCGTATCAGGATCTCTTGTTCTGAAGACTCAATGGATAGCAGATACTACACTGCTGTGTATTACATCGAGTATACAGGTGAATTAAAAGCGTTTATGCTTCTAACATAACTTCTTAACTATAAGTAATGCATTTACCACCCGAAGTATGGGGTCCGATCTTTTGGTGTACACTCCATATTGTGGCCCTCGCCTATCCTGATGAACCTACCTATGCTGATAAGAAGGCTGCCAAGGAATTATTTAATTCTTTTTCACTACTCCTCCCCTGCCCTATTTGTCGAACTCATTATGTTGAGATTCTGAAGGCAATGCCTATCGATAGTTTCCTAGATAAGCGGGCCTCTCTCTTGGAATGGACACTGAACGTGCATAACCAGGTAAATAAGCAACTGGGTAAGCGTGAGATTACATTAAGCGAGTTTCACAAAAAATATGCACAGATGGCTGCGATGGGCCTCCCTCATCCGCCCTCTGGCGCCCTAACAGAGATGACCGAGGCGGCCGTCAATGCGGCCTATGCCCAGGGTATCCTCCACTGTATCCTAGGGCTGACTGCTGTTGGAGCTATCGGTGGTCTGCTATGGTCCTCGTACAAGTCTTGAACTAAGGCTTAAGAACAAGGACATGGGTGAATGGATACTCCTTAAATGCATTATCAATTGTATATGAACCAAGGAATTGCTCCGCAGTATGATACGGGACAATGTGTACAATGGTACACGATATATAGAACTTTCTGGTAGGAGTAATGATTCGTAGTGTAACCTTATCTCCCACCTTGAATCGGTTACCACACTGACGTTGAGTTAGTGGATGCCAAATGCACGCTCTCTGACGCCAAAGTGAATTTGTATTTCTAGTATCTTGATATACACAGCGGGTCTTGACTGTCTCAATAAAGTCCATAGTATATGTGTCTCTAGTAATAACCATCTGTGTCAAATTTACTACAAGTCTAAGTAGAGATGGCCCTGGTCATGTCAGTACATCATGACTATCCAGGGGTCGGAGTCCGCTATATATCTAACATAACTACTATGGATCACCTAACTGGCGAATCAAAACCAATTCTAGAGCTAACTGAAATTGGATCTATTCTGCATATCTCTTTTGTTCGCAGTACACCAGAGTATCCGCTGAAGAGTCTACTCACGAAGGCTCTATGTTATGCTTCTAGTCGTGGATTCACGCGTGTTGAACTCCAGGATGATGCACAGTTCCTAACTATAGGTGATGGTGAGAATCCATGCATTCATCGTGCTCTTTTCCATCGTGTCTTTGAGGGCAAAAAGGGAGTCTACGAGGCCAAGGGCTGGACTCCTTCTGCAGATACAGGGCCTATGATCAAAATGATCTCGACCTTTACATGCGCCGATGCACAGATTCTTGTGCCTTTGATGCAGCAGGTAAGGGCAGCCCCAGTAGAAATTCCTGTAGGGAATAAACCATTCGGCCTCTGGATTAATGCACAGCCCTGTCCTGTTCTCCAGTACTTCTATAACACACTCTTAGTTCTCAGTACCCATCAGTGGATTGAAAAAGTTGAACCTGGCTCGAAGGCCCGAGCCTTCCTTGAGGCCTTATACGATATAAGGCATGCAAATGATGTGTTATATAAGGGACCTGTGTGCTCCGAAGCAACGGGTGGTCGTCGCATACGACGTAGAGCATCAACATCACAAAGGACCATTAACCAGCGCCGAAAGCCCCGATCGAGTCGACGCAATCGTACGCTACCTTTGGAAAAAACCCTACATTGACTGGCATATCCTAGAGGGGCCGCTGGCTCTGGCGATACCGTTTTACACGGGTCCACGAAACTGCTCCTCCTGCACCTACCCTCTCAGTGGGTCTGATGAATGCAGCATGTGCGAAATGATGACCACGGATATCTGGTCTTACGTTCAGGATAAGGACGGTGATACAACGTATCAGACTCCTTATACTGCTCTCATTGTGGAACGGGCGGCTCAGATGGTCAGGCAGCATATGGTAGAGATCTGTAAGGGTCTCGGTAGGTTCAGGTTCATTCTGTCACGGCCTCCAGGGCATCATGCATGTACCGATACTCGTGTTGGATTCTGCCATCACAACTTTGCGATCGATGCCCTCGATACTGCCTTCCGCAAAGGAAAGAGGGCCGTTATTCTTGATATTGATGCCCACCATGGAGATGGCACAGAAACAGAGATTCGGCGGCGGGGCTATGGAAACTATTGCTCCATACACGCATTCGGGCCCACTATCTATCCTGGGACCGGTCTGGAATCAGATGATGTAGCTCTGAATCTTCCTCTCCCCGCAAAGTCAGGTGATGCAGAATGGTGTGCTGCACTCGCTATTGCGATCACATGGATCAAAAAGAAGAAGGTTGACCTTGTGATCCTGTCTTGCGGCTTCGATGGTCACACAGAAGATACAGTTGTCCCATTGCATCTTACGAGTCAGGCATACAGATCCTGCTCAATGGCTCTTCATTCCTTGGCTCTTCCTGTCCTAGCCATTCTTGAGGGTGGCTATCATATTCCTGTCCTTGGTGAGTGTGTTGATGCAATCCTAAGTCGTTTTATTCTGAGCCCCTAATAGGGGACCATGGTCAAGGAAGTAGAGGTAAAAGCACTTAAATCGGATGCCGAATTTGCCAAACACGAGGGAGAATGGTTTACGGCAAAGGGGCTCCAGATTTTTGATGAGGACGTCGATGTCTATGCGATATCCCATCCTGATGATGTGGCCGCAGGTAAGCCCGAACGCAAACTTCTGGCAAAACTCAGAAAGGGAGCAATACCAAAGGAAACGGTGCAAATCGGCTGGGATGCTTTCCGACTCTTGGCCATTCCTAGTCGTAATCGCGGAGCTGCTGCTGGCCCAATTGATACCAAGGGTGTCTATTGGAGTCGGCGTGATCCAGCCATGATTGATAAATGGTCTGCCCAATACTATCAGAAGAACTCGGATGGTAAGAAGGTTCTGAGCAAGATGCGTGTGAATAATGTTGTATCCAGTGGTGTAATCGGCTACTATGAGAAGACGCCCTTTCTGGGCCAGCCGTGTCGTATGACTGGATATACCCGTTCGGGCCTGAAACAGTTCTTACATGGTATTCCCTTCCTTGAGGCGATTGATGCCCAGTTCAAGAAACTGGTACCCGCGGCCCACAAGAAGCAGTTGGTCGAGGTCTCCAAAAAGCCCATGTATCAGATTGGCGACACCGCCTTCAGTACTGACAGTCAACAGTAATTTTAGGACGGCCCTACATAAGGATGCCGGTGATTACACTGAGGGCTTTGGCAATCTATCTGTGATTGAGTGGGGCAAGTATCACGGAGGTGAGACTTTATTTCCGCGTTTCGGTGTAGGATTCAATATTCGCACGGGCGACTTTGTTGCCATGGATGTTCACGAGTGGCACACGAATGCTCCTATCCATACTACAGCAGAGGATAACACGTACAATAAGAGTCTTCCGGATATCAGAACTCGTGACCAGGCAACGGGTGTCATTGGCAGTCAGGAATTGTACCAGCGCGTGTCGTTTGTCTGCTATTTCCGTGAAAAGATCGCCAAGTGTAATGAGCAGGAGACCCGCGACTATTACAAGAAGATCGATTTTGATCTGAAGGGTATGACTGCCAAGGCGAAGGCGGCCCATGTCAAGACTCTGGTCCTTCCTGGTCTGACCGGTTCCGTTGAAGAGGCCCATGCCCAACGTGTCAAGGCACCGAGACATACTGTGCGTCGACGTGCTCAGACAGAGAAACTGAGACGCAGGAAGCATTTTGAGTAGGTCTCTTATCTATATTTTATCATCACTGAGTAAGGGATGATAAAATGGTTAATGAATCCAAAGGTTGCAGTTCTAATCTTTTTAGCCTTCTTGATCTCGTATGTTACGTTCATTGATGAGGAAGGCGGCTTCAGCAAGAACTTTCTACAGTTCGGGCCCAGCCAAACTCGGTTCCTTGGAATCAAGATGGATAGCTGGCCCAAGGTCATCTCCGTCTATTGTATCGGCTTCATTGCTGCCGTAATGACCACATATTACGACTCAGTCGTTGACACGAATATCCATTCGTATATATCCAATAAGGCCATCAAGCGGGTTCCATTTAGCAAGATGTGGACCCATGTCATAGTCTTCCTCGAGCCCTTCTTTGATGAGATCCTAGCAATCATTGAGTTCTTTACAACCATGACGATGCAACTCCAGTTTCTGATCCCTCAATTCATCGGTCACTTCATCGCGAATGTCCCCTTTACTCTACAGACCTTGGCATCGAAGAAATTTACACAGGTGTAAGTAGACAGATGCCAGGAAGACCTATGGGCCCCGCACCTCCTCCGTGCCCAAATGGACAAGTACGAACTACATCTGGATGCATGAGTGTATCTAATATGTCCCCTGGGCGGCCGAGACCACCTTCTTCGATACGGGTTCCGGTAGGTGGTTATCGGAGAACAAAGAAGGTCAAGGTCAGAGCCCGATTTTCTAGAAGACACCGGTAGATGTGGACAGCAGAACTTGTATTTGGTTCCTTAATCCTCCTTTGGCTCGGCTATGAACTAGGAGGCAGATTTATGTTAGAATCCATGCAGAATCTATATGGCTGGGCCCGCCTTGTAGGAGGCCTTGCCGTCCTAGGCTTTTTCTACTGGCATTTTTCATCTAATCCCGAACATGTCAAGGATTCCCTAGAACTCGCGAAGTACTTGATGTTACCATCGACCTCTGGGCGATATACGGAAGGGCCCAGTCGTGTCTATGGAGTCGAGAAACGGGCCGTAACGAATCTGATGAAGAAGAAGGTGGCCGCAGATCAGGGATGGAAGTGCTCGCATTGCCAACAGACTCTAGATGAATCCTATGAGGTCGATCATAAACTGGCCCTATATCGTGGTGGATCCAATGAGGTCTCAAATCTAGAGGCACTTTGCCGGAACTGCCATGGCAAAAAGACGATGAATGAACGTCTAGAAACATCTTAGTCTAGAATAGTATGAGTGTTCAGACCTTTGGACATGGACCCGCTCCTAATGTAGGGACACGACCCTATTGGAATGGTATCGCTACCGGGCTCCCAACAGCATCTAGTATGTTGATTTCAGGCGGAATCTATGTTATCTATATCTTAATTGCCGCTTTCTGTATTGGAATCAGTATTGTACTAGCAGATATCTATTATCCTTTTTTACCCATAAATCCCTTTGGTAAACTGTCAACTACAGCAAGGAATGGTAACAAATTCTGGGCACCGAAACAAATAGGAGATGGTGAGAATTTAATCGTCCCGGAGGCTCTATCTCCTACAGTTCGCGCTGGCATTTATTCAATGACTGTACAAATAGCCTTGAGTGATTCGAGGACTCCTTCCTTGGGCCAATTTAGACATATTATTCATCGTGGATCAAATCCGTGCAATCTATCATCGATTACTGCTGGATCCAGTGGTCATTCTGGTATCCAGGCCAGTGATATACCCGCTTCCAGTTATACTAAGAGTGGACTTCCTGACTTTATGAATCCTGGTGTCTTTCTAGATCAATATACTAATGATATGCATATCTTCGCTCATACTGTAGTAACCTCGCCAACTAGCTCAAGTTATATCCTTGAATCTACAACGGTAATTGATCTTCCTCTGGCCCAGATCATAAATCTTGGAATTGTCTGTAATCAGAATACCCTGGAAGTCTATATAAACTGTCAGCTGTATACGACACTACTGCTGAAGGGTACACCGTTCATGGCAAAACAGAATAATACCTGGTTCGGTCGCTACTGTGTCTCGCCCTTTCTGGGAACTGTTCAGAATCTTACACTATGGGATGATGCCCTGCCGGCCTCTGATATGATTCGTGTATGCCGTTCTGCTTCTATAACACTGCCCGCATCGTGCGCTACTGCTACAACCTCGACAATCGTTAGTAATGCAACGTCAGTAGTAGGCAAATATTTTTAGACGGTTTACTATAGAGGATAGATGGAAACTACATCTCAAATGATTTATCGTAAGACGTTTGGATCTGCTAGTCACGCCATTCAAACGTTTTCCGAAGTGAGTGGCACGTCATATATGATCCCTGTATTTGTGACTATATTTGTAATAGTCGCAATAGCATTGGGTGTTACCTACTATATCGAGTACAATACTAAGAGACCGGCAAAGGAACTCTTAGGTCCTGTTGATCTGTTTAATCCGTCATCACCGGCTATAGTAGATCTAGCAACAGTTAAAGGCAGTATGGCAAATTCGTATTCTCTTTCTTTTTATATACAACTTGATGCCGTCCCCGATATGCGCAATACGAATGCTAAACTCCTAACCTGGCCAGGTGTATGGGATGTAGGATACAATGTAGCACAGGAACAGCTTGTGTGGACATTTTCGGAAATTCGGAATAATGAAACAGTGTCTGGCCCGGAGACAGTTGCTGTAAAATCTATCACACTCCAACGCTGGAATCAGATAGTGTTTACCTTTGAGGGGCGTACTGCAGACATGTACTGCAATGGAACTCTAATATCATCAACAACCCTGAATAATGTCCTGCCATACCCGAACTCATCCATTACGATTGTTCCGACAAATGTGATGGGTAAGATTGCCTATATCCAGGTATGGCCCCGGCGTTTACCGACAAGCGAAGTTGCCTCCAATTATATTGAGACTTCGGATTCCCAGGGTCGGCCATATCTTGGACCCGATTTCTTCAAGGCTTTGAAGATCCCGAATATCTTTAACTTTCAGTGCAAGGGGAAGGATATTAAGGCCGGTGATGGTTTACAGTGGGAGTTTCCGTATAGATAAACAGGAGAAGTTGTAGATAAACTTATGTTAGAGCCTACAAGACCCTAACATGATAAGCAAGGAATTTGGCAGTTAACTATAGAAGATGGACCAAGTCAGACAATACTTTCAGCAGAATGCAGGGTGGTTATCCAGTATTGTGTTCATTGTGTTTGCAGCTATAGTAGTATATGTTGTGTACTCGTATCTGTATCCCAGTGATGACCCGTCGCATGTTACGTTCCTAACCTATGAGACGGATGCTCGTAAGCCCCCGATACCGCTTAATAAGGGTGGAAAGACACCGCCTATCTTTACGGGTGGTGACTTTACTCTGAGTTTCTGGGTCTATATTGATGACTGGAATTACCAGGTAGCAAAGTACAAGCCGCTATTTAATCTGGGGCCGGCCATTACACCTTCTAATGCTAGGCGTAGCGTCCTCGTAGGCATGATGACTCCTCTCCAGAACGGTCTCATGATTCGTGGTGCCACGACTGGGAATACCCAGATAGGCCCCGATATTACACAACCCGATCAGTATAAGGCCCTTCTGGCTGGTCAGACGAGCCAGACCATGTTTGATTCTACAGTTGACAGTCCCTGCGATATTAAGGAGATTCCTCTCCAGCGCTGGTGCTGCGTCACGATTGTCAGCAGTGGTCGTGTTCTAGATGTGTACATGAACGGCAAGCTGAGTCGCAGCTGTGTACTAGACAGTGTACTTCAGGTGCCGATGGGTGATATGTATCTGAGTCTTGGAGCCTTTGGTGGTCGCTATTCCTCTGTACAAATGTGGAATGTTCAGCTAACCCCCGATGTCATCTATGGTGTGTACCAGATGGGTCCCACGCAGACTCAGCACAATGTCATTACTGATGTGTCTAAGTATCTGGGCGTCAATGTAACCTTCTCTGGATCTATTCCCGGTAAGCCAGATTATGTAATGAACGACCCGTTTGCAGCCCTGACGGATGCTATTAACACTGAGTTACCGGCAGGGTGCAATATCGATGCTCTAAGAGCGAGAATTAATGGACTGTAAATTTTTCAGAGGTTACGATAGGATGGAGGCTGTCAAATCTCTTTATCGTTGGACTCTAGGTACTTCGTTGTTAGCGCAGCTTATCCAGGTGTTTTTAATTGCGTGGATCGCCTATGCTGCCATGATGGGCGGAAAGAGTCTCATGGATACTATTTCTGTATACACTGATTCTACTGTAATGCTTCTCCCCAAACTCTATAACACGACAAAGCAAATCTCACAAGATCCTAATCAGCGAAATTCAATGACTATCATGCCGAGTGTAAATGCGCCGAGTGGTCTAGAATTCTCGTATTCATGCTATCTCTTCCTAGATAACAAGACATTCCAGGGTTCGGCCCCCGGCCTTCGTCATATCTTCCACAAGGGCTCCTCGGTATACAAGCCGTTGATGTGCCCTGGTGTTTTTATTAAGAATAATGAGAACACCCTCGTGGTCTATATGAATGAGGCCTCGCATTGGAACACGAACTGCGAAATCCCTAGTTTCCCTATTGGTAAGTGGGTGCACCTCGCAATCGTAGTCCGTAATATGGATGCCGATGTATATGTTAACGGCAATGTGGCCCACCGTATTTCGCTATCCTCGGTGCCTAAGCAGAACTTTGGCGATGTCTATGTGCTAAAGAATGAGTCGTTTGATGACAGTCTGTATCAGCAGGGTACTTCTTCATTCAAGGTTCTAGGTGCTGCTTCTGGTTTTATCAGTCGTCTGCAGTACACAGGCTATGCTCTGAACTATGAGCAGATTGATAGTCTGGTACGTGCGGGTCCCTCGACTCAGTTAGATGAGACGAATGCTATGAGTTCTCCTCCTTACCTGGCGGATGCCTGGTGGGTGACATACACACGCTAGGGGGGACATGCTGTCCCCCAGACCCCCTTGCCTTTATATTTTTAAAGCTCGCCTCAATAACCCACTGCGGTAACCAGACTCTTTTTCCTCTGACAGTCGCAACATACATGCTTCTTGGCTCCATGTCCTCTAGGCATCCTAAGATACGCCCCTCATCAACACCTATTGCATCACACTTACACATAACTAGACTTCCAATACTTTCTATTGTAACGAAGCATTTCTTACAATACAAAGCATGTCGAACCTGTTTATATCTTACACCGCCGTAGATCATACTATCTTCTATGAGTAGTGGCTTAAACCCAAAAAGAAACCTATGAGATAGAGTTATGCCAGGCGGAGGTGAATTGACCCTGGTCGCATATGGGTCCCAAAATAAGGCCATGAGTGGCAACCCCGAGATGACTTTCTTTTACAAGGTATTCAAACGACATACCCACTTTAGTCAGGAATCTATATCTATCTCGATGGACGGACCGAATGAGATGATGTTAGACACACCGATCCGCATTAGGGCCAAGATTCCTCGCTCTGCAGACCTCCTGACAGATCTCACCTTTGTCTGTAATATTCCGGATCTCTATGGTCTGGCTGATCCTGCAACTGGTGGGCGTGTACCTGCACCCCGTTGGATACACATGCTAGGTCCTAACATAATTAGCTCTGTTGGAATCTATGTAGGCGGCTCAAAGATCCAGGAATTTGCCGGTGAGTGGATCGCAGTTCGTGCTCAGATGGATCTGCCCACCGATAAGTATCTTAAATGGCGGACCATGGTCGGCGATGTACCAGAGCTTAATGAACCAGAGAGGGGTCTATACAGTCAATCAGGGAATTATCCATATCAGAAGGGATCCTATCCGGCAGTATGGAAAGGTTGCCAGGAAATCCAGGCCCCCTCGATCCCTACCACAGAAATTCGGGTCCCTCTTCCCTTCTGGTTTTCCGAATCTATCGGCAAGGCTCTGCCTCTTGTAGGCCTCCAGCTTCATGAAGTCGAGGTCCAGATTACTCTAAAGACACTTCGTGAACTGTACCGTGTAATGGATAACGCTACAAATATTGATGGATCCACCTTAAATGGGGCTGTACAGAAGGAACCTGTGCGCTATGGCAGAAATCTTCTAATCGATCCTATGCTTCCAACATCCTTTAATCCCTCTGTTCAGATGATATCGTTTGATAATCTGACTCTTCAGAATACTTATACTTATTCTCAACCGAATAACACTGATCCTCTAAATGTCTTTTATTCGGCAACGACACCAGTGCTACAGGAGGGATTTATCATGAATGCTCATCTTGAGGGCAACTATATCTATTTAACGGAGAAGGAGCAACTGATGTTTGCCGAGAGAGAACTCCATACGCTGGTTCACCAGGTTCAAACATTTACTCTCCCTGGAGTGACAACGAAGACTAAGTTGGATCTGGATGTCTTTGGACTCATTCATCGCATGATCTTTTTTGCCCGTCGATCTGATGCAATTGATATACGTAATGATTATCTGAATCTGAGTAACTGGAAGACACCTAGTCAGCCTCCATATTGGCCTATTGCAGAGTCAGATCCATCGTATGTACCAGGCCAAGTAAATTCGGGCCTAGCCATTCCTCAGGGATATTGGAACCGTGATATTCTTCAAAGTGCTAGGCTCATTTGTGCAGGGAATGAACTCTTTGAGGAGAAACCAGCAAAGTACTATGAGGTCCAGGTCCCGTATATGACGACACTAGGTTCTGGTACTGCTGGACTACATCCTGGAATAAATCCTGATGATGTTATGGGGCCTATTTATCAGATTCCCTTTGGACTCAATGGATCAGATCATGATCAGCCCTCTGGTACACTGAATACGAGTCGTCTCCGTGAATTCCAGCTGGAGGTTACACCGTGGCCTCTGGCCACTGACTCTCCGTATTCGTTTGATTTTACAGTCTACATTGAAAGTCTGAATATGGTGAGAATCACGAATGGCATGGGCGGTCTAGCCTTTGCCGTTTGATTGCATCGATTGCTAAAAATTGCGAAGCAATTTTTGCAATCCTTAGGGCCTGTAAAGATCTGTCAGGTTCACTTAATTCGTAAAGGGAAAACCTTTACGAATTAATGTGAATAAAGGATAGATGGGGATCATTCTTGGGTTTGATCTCGATGAAACACTCATTGGAACACCAGGCAAAACCTATGATATGGAATCAAAAATGTATACAGTCCCTGTATTTACTGTAAATGAACTATTTATAGATCTTATTCATAAGGCAATTGTTTCCAGAGGGTCAGATAAAAAGGTAGATGCAATTATTCTCGTGACAAATAATACTAATGTTATAACGAAACATGCGCAGTTAACCCTCCCCTTTTTAACTCTGGCATTCGGTAGATTACTCTTTGAATATAATCGTAAGTATCCTCCTCTAAAAACTATAGGTGACATGTTCGATCATATTATAACAGCAGAGGCAGGAGTGTCTCGTACAATTGAGGAAGTCCCAGATACACGGAATCCTGGACAAATGAGGAAGCGGCCCATAAAAGATCTTGCCTTACTTCCGTCTATAGATGATCTAAAATCACGACTGTATTTTTTCGATGACGAACCGAACCCTCATGTTCTAGCCTCTCAAATTGATCATTATATTCAAATCCCACCATTCACAGAGAATCCTTACACGTTCGAACTAGATGCTACGCTAAACCAACTCGGTGGGTCTAGAAGAAAGACACGGAGGCGCAGGTCTTTAAGATTCACGAAGTGAATCTTGTAATGAATCAAGCCTGCCGTAATTCTTTATATTGTCTGGATGTATGATCTACTTTATAGAGGGCAAAATAATGGTACGTTAATTATTCAGATATAATAGGGGATGAGAAAAACGAGGAAGGTTAAGCGATATACCTTACAGACCTATTGGTCAGGCCCGCCCCTTTCTCTTCTTGAGCTTCTTTGTCTCGAGTCCTGGGTCGCTTTTGGGGCTCGTGTCGATCTCTTCACTCACGACAGCCTCGACACTATGAGAGAGCAGGTGCCCGTCGCCATCCGCCCTTACGTCAATGTCCTTGACGGAGACTTGATTGTTGACAGGAGTAAGAAGTTCAACTACACTGGGGGGCACAAGAGTAAGAGGGACGACGCGTTCAAGGCTCTCCCCTTCAGTGATCTGTTCCGGTACGAGCTCCTCCGGCAGAGGGGTGGGATCTGGATGGACTTTGACATTATTTTGATCAGACCCATTCCCGCCAAGCTCTTGAGGGCCCCCTACTTCTTCGTTAGTGAAAGGACTATGCAGGCTGGGGCTTACAAATCCAAAGAGACCTCTAAACCAACGAATGCTTGCATCGGCGCTCGGGATCCTCATTCGCCCTGGGCTGAACAGATCTGTAAGGCGTCTGAGGGTGTCGTTGCTGACTCTGCTTGGACCTTCATGAAGATCTTTCAATCCACTCTCGGCCCTGATCTCCATCGCTATATTCAGCCGCCAGAATTTATAATGCCTGTGAACTGGTGGGATCTGGATGGTATCTTTATCGAGGCAGAGAAGCTCGACCCGAAGGGCTGTCTCAGATCCAAGTTTGGTGTGGCCCAGACCTGTGCGACCATCTTGAAGAATCCCAAGACAGTTGGCGTCCATCTGTTTCGTTCTATTCTAAGAAAGCGGGGCATGCCCTATGAGGATGAGAGCCAGATCCCCACTACCTCTCTTCTGGGCCAAATTATAAGACATGTTAGAAAGTAGGTATGGGCGTAGTGGCTAATATGTTAGCCCTTCAAGCTGCCCGTGAAGGAGAATACACACAACGTTGCCCTGGTTATGTTAGTATTGCAAGTGGTCTTAAAGAAGTATGTAAGGATAATGGAAAATTCGTATATCAGGGTGCGTATGGGCCGGTAGAAGCAGTGCCTGTACCTGGGGAAACAGTGAATGGTAAACAGAAGTTTACTCGTAAGGCATCTGGTGGTAGACGTTATAGAAGGGGTCGTAAGGGTCGTAAGACAAAAAAGACAAGACAGCGTTAACTAATAGAAGAAAATTTAAGCGACCCTTGTAGTGATGAACAATGGTCGCATAAATTTAAAGGTTCGTGACCATGAATCCAAGAATCAGGTCCCCGGCTTCGGATATCGCACAGAAGTCGGATCTACCGAGGGCCAGGATGCAATTCGCGGTAACATGGCCGCCACCCCCCTGAACCAGGCCTATTTCAGTCCGGCTAATGTTAAGATTGTTCAAAATAAGATCCGCAAGGAGGTCTATGATCGGTCCAAGACAGAGTTTCTGGTCGATGAACAGTCCGTTGATGAACTATTAATCATCATGAGGGCCATGTATCTCCAGTATGGCAAAAATCAGCCATCCAACATCTCTGGTCAGATTGCGGAACTCAATCAGCTAGTTGCTGACTGGTGCGTTCCTAAGATTCTGGCTGAGTGCAGCATGCATAAGACATATCTGCATGATCTACAGAATCTCCCTGTACCTCTGGCCCATCCGATCAAGCTGAGCAAGACAGGTTCGAAGTCTGCATCTTTTGATAGATTTTTCTGAAAGAACAGATTACTTCTTGACTTTCTTCACCACCTTCTTAGGCTCAGAAACACGAGCTGCCTCACGGGCCCCCTGGAACTTATCGTAGGCCACACTAAACATGTTCAGATCCGTGATCCACAAGGTCTCAGGGCTCTTAGCATCCAAGGTAGAACGCTGCCCCTTTAGCAACTCGAGCTCTGCCTGCAGATCTAGAACAGCCTTGGCCTTCAGACGATCAATGCGCAGCTTGAGCACATACTCAAAGTCGGCCAGAGATGGTGTATCGCCCGCCTTGGACAGACGGGGCAGCCCCAGATCCATCATATCTGCAAGCAGATCCTCATCTGCCGCATTCGACACGATCAGAGTCCCATCGACCACGGCCTTGATAAACCTGGCCCGTGCATCGACCTCCACAATCTCAGCATCCATGCGGGCCAGCTCCGACGCCTTGCGTGCCACATAGCCTGCCAGACGCCGCTCATAAAACGCCTCTAGAATCTCACCCGTACCGTCGAAGCGACGGATATGTCCATCATGGAAGGCAACCATATTAGACAGCTTGTACGACGACGTCAGCTTGAACTTCTTCTCAAACTCTGCAGGAAAGGCCCGTGCCTCAGAGTAATACTCTGCATCCAGAGTCAGCACGAACTCAACATCTACGTCATTGTACGCCTCCTGAAAGGACTTGAGGTACTTGCCCGCCGACGCCGACTCGGACTCGCGCACCCCAGACAGAAGCTCGTCCAGGAAGGCCTTGTACACCTTGGTCCAGGTCCCCACAGGGAGCTCCGTGATTCTAACACGATTCGTATCGTCATCCAGAAACTGGTAGATACCCTTGGTCACCACCTGCTTTCCCTCACCCGTTACCAGGATAGGGCCCTTGAAGCCGTCCCACCAGGGAGTCAGACGAATATCCGTCATATCCTCCAGGGTGCCCATGAGACGTCGCTTCAGACAGGACACGAGATCCTTGGGATTATACGGCAGAATCTCGGTGGAGAACGCAGTGCCAATACCCACAGAGCCATTGACGAGCAGCATGGGAATCACGGGCAGATAGTACTCAGGCTCAACCGTCTGGCCGTCATCCTCAAGCCAGGTCAGCCCAGGATCATCCGCCTTAGAAAACACAGAGGCCCCAATCGGCTCGAGCGAGGTAAAGATATACCTCGCCGATGCTGCGTCATCGCCACCCTGGAGACGAGTACCGAACTGACCATTGGGAATCAGTAGATTGATATTGTTAGACCCCACGAAGTTCTGTGCCATGTTCACGATGGCCGCTGTCAGAGAGACCTCGCCGTGGTGATAGGCCGCATTCTCACTCACGTAACCGGCCAGCTGGGCCACCTTGATCTCGCTGACCAGATTACGCTTCCGCGCTGCCCACAGAATCTTACGCTGGCTCGGCTTGAGGCCGTCCATGACGTGCGGCAGAGAACGGAGATTATCAGCATTGGAGAAGTGAATGAGCTCATCGTG
>Ga0114962_10001341_pt1 | contig 21336 bp, 18 predicted proteins | sample C_130820_MF_Meta_FD_87017 | JGI IMG/M metagenome (GOLD analysis project Ga0114962, IMG submission 87017) | Freshwater microbial communities from Lake Croche, Canada to study carbon cycling - C_130820_MF_MetaG | ecosystem: Environmental > Aquatic > Freshwater > Lake | place: Lake Croche, Canada... | reverse complement strand
TTTTCAATATTTCTACGAGCTCCCTTCGGTCGCTCTCCGGAATATAAAAGAAATCCTACAATCTCCCTTCGGTCGGTTTCCTGATTTTTCAATATTTCTACGAGCTCCCTTCGGTCGCTCTCCTGAATATAAAAGTTTCGAAAAATAATCAGTTTGGCAAAGGGTTAACCCTTTAACGGTTGTAAACATTTTTTTGTGTTTACATTTATTTTATAAATACCTTACTTATAATGGTTTCATATTTTATTATTTATCGGTAAAATATAAAATTTACAACTGACAGAAGCGGCAAAGGATTGAAAAATCCGGAAAACGACCATAGGGAGTTTGTAGGATTTCTTTTATATTGCGGAGAGCGACCGAAGGGAGCTCGTAGAGATATTAAGGTATATAACGAAACAATTCATTCTCATAAATAGTCGCCTTAAATCTATCCCCGTATCCTTCCACAAATACAATATCTCCATTATATAAAGGGTCGCACCCATATTCATTTATGCAATTACGTCCTTCTTTGCGAATTGGAAGTTTCGTATTCACGTTTCCAGAATTTGATATAGTATAATATTGATACTTATCTCTCCCATTCATTACGCGTCGACCCATGAGTGGTAATATTTTCGGGTCAATGGCAATCATATCTTCCATTTCTTTCCTATTCTTACCGTTTCCAACCTCTCTGGTCAATATACCTATTTGAGTAAATTCCGGTGAAAATCCACGTGTTTGTATATTTATCGAACGCCCCGTATACCCACCGCCACCGACTCCATTCAAAGAAGGCGGAATACCCCGTAAGTCGCCACTGTCGATAGGAAAGAACACCCCGTCGTTCTTCAATGGAGGATAGTATGGGTCGTTAAATTTGTCACTATGTCCGCTAACTTCTACAACTGTTGTATTTTGAGGCGGTGTCTGGGTAAAATATACTGGGTTCTTTACACTTGCCGTGGTAGAAAGTAGGATATATAACAATAGACCGACAATAGTTATTATCGCGGATACTATTATAACTGGAAATGAAATATATACTCCACTAGTGCTATTGGAAACAGTATTACCAACACTATTTTTGTTAGTGCTAGTAGCTTTATTACTATTATAAATTGGCCACTTCTTGACCATGTTATATCATACTTAAAGAAATACTTCATATTAAATGTATATCCCGATATTTTAAAAGAAATGGAAATAAATAGTTGGGAAGATTTTGATATATATTTTACTCTTAACGAAAAGCTAAAATTATTGAAAAATGAACTCAATCGGACAAAGAGAAAAATAATTGTAAATCAGTTTATTAAATACCATTTAATGGATAATAACCCGTATGATACGAAATACTTTTGGGTGAATGATGAACATGTAAGAGAGTTTAGTGATAGACTATATTCTAAAATGTTGCATTATGAATACGTTAAATCAACTATATTTAATATTCAAAACGAAATTAATCAAACAGAGACGAATTCAAAGAAACGCAAAGTGAAAGGTTCTTTGAATAAAACGTTAGATACAGCGAACGCAGGCGATAATGAGGAGGAAGGTTGTGTTGAAAATAATAATATTCCTACGAACTCCCTACAGTCGTTATCCGGATTTTGCAATTATGAATATGACGGGGAGTATTATATTGAAAAATCCGGAGGAGTGGCCGAAGGCCACGACGTAGGGTTTCTTTTATATTCCGGAGAACGACCGCAGGGAGTTCGTAGGAATATTGGTACTGATAACCACCCCGATTATGAAGTGGAAGAAGGCGAGGATGACGAGGAGGAAGAAGGCGAGGATGACGAGGAGGAAGAAGGCGAGAATAACGAGGAGGAAGAAGGCGAGCTGGACGAGGATGAAGAAGGCGAGCTGGACGAGGATGAAGAAGGCGAGCTGGACGAGGATGAAGAAGGCGAGCTGGATGAAGAAGGCGACCCGGACGAGGAGGAAGAAGGTGAAGGCGACCCGGACGAGGATGAAGATATAAATACAATGAATTGGGTAAACAGCACAGACAACTTAAAAAAGAATTTCAGTTTTCCTCTCATTCCTTCGTTTTTGTTAGACTTGTTTATTGAAAAATCCGGAAAACGACCGTAGGGAGTTTGTAGGATTTCTTTTATATTGCGGAGAGCGACCGAAGGGAGCTCGTAGAAATATTGAAAAATCCGGAAAATAACCATAGGGAGTTTGTATGATTTCTTTTATATTTCGGAGAGCGACTGAAAGGAGCTCGTGGAAATATTCTCCTCGGGCGTTTTCATTTCCACTGCCACTAGGTTATTCATTATCTCCATTTTACGCATAGATTCTATAATACTTTTATTCTTGTCATTCTCCAACCCCATGTACAAGTATTCCGTCTTCGGAGTTTCTTCGTTCTTTTTTATTTCTTTGTAAATTGTATTGATGTTTGCAACCACTGTTTTAACAATTTCTTTATTTGATACAATCTCTGTATCACGTGCAATGTGTTCTGTGAGCATTGCCACCGCCGCATACAATATATATCGCCGTTTCTTTGCCGCCGCAGTTGTATATTTGATGGTAAATAGTCCGTTTAGAGATTTCACTATATTAACGATAAAGTCATCCCCTTTCTCTCTCGCATAATGAAATATAGCATCCCATATAATCCATATAATATCCATCTGATACTTCGCCTCGACATCATATGACCTTCTTTCACAAACACAGCATTCCTTCCGAGTTTTACAAATGACATCGAATTCTATCATCCATTCTATCCAATAACACGCTGTGAGTGTATTATTGGAATCGTTTGAAATTGCATAAGAAAATTCATTAACTGCAATGACAAGTTCTTTGGGGTCTTTCGGTCTGAAAAATGGTTTTATATAATCAATGGTGGGTGCTTTCAATCTTTCGGGCATTTGGGTAATATCGAATTCTTCTATACGGTTTATTTTTATGGGTTCGATGCTATGTTTTTTCTTTGAAAGAGTCAATACTACTATTATTTCGGCAAAAAGTTGGCGTATTTTTTCGTTGTTTCTTAGTTGCAGTATGTTAGTGAAAATACTCTGATTTACTATATTTGAAAATATCATATAACGATTATTTAAATACGCCGCTAGTTTTGGATTCGCAAGATGGATATGTTTTCCGTAATAGGTGAGTATAATTTCCCATAAGTCTAGAATATGACCGGAAGAGATGAGCTCCGCTGACCAATAACAGGATTGTTCTATCTTTGATTTGAAAAGGCTGTCTAAAAGTTTCGTTTTTACCTGTGTTTTCTTGTATTTCGAGAATGTGATACATCGGAAATCTTCGCGTATGTCGTTAATAAAACTTGGTTCAAGAACTTGGTTTGGGTCTAGCTCATTATCGACATCCATTGGGTTGTTATTTCGTTGGTTGTTTGATTATAATTATATACAAATTCTTTGAAACTTACGTATATACTCCTTTACACCTTTAACCATTTAACGATTTTACCGATGGATTTGTTGGTAAATGAGTTTGAATTATGTAAAGTTATATATACAATATTCCTACGAGCTCCCCCATTGGGGGCGAAGCCCCCAGTGAAACCCCTTTTGCTTCTTACTTTTGGGTAGGCCTAGCCTACCCGAAAAGTAGGATTCGGTCGTTCTCCGGAATATAAAAGAAATCCTACGAGCTCCTTTCAGTCGCTCTCCGGATTTTTCAATCTTCAAGGGTGTAAATGTGTAATGTCAAAAAATTGATTATGTAGTCATCTATAATCAACATAAACAATATTTGCAAATATAATACAATTCAACATTTATCATATTCACAATATTGAATAATGACTCGAACTGATATTGAAAAATCCAGAGGAGTGGGCGAAGACCACGACGGAGGATTTCTTTTATATTCAGGAGAGGGGGAGAAGCATCCGGAGCGTCAAGAAGGAGCCGTCCAGGACACTCAACCTACCGCTACTGTTGAGGAGAGTAAAAATACTTCTTTCACACCGACTACAAAGAAAATCATTTTAAAGAAAAAGACAAATACAAAGACCCCATCTAATAAAATCAAAAATACACAGACAGTCAGTGAAACCACAGATACTAAATTCGATAAAAAGGTTTCTATAGAAACCGACTTTGAAAAATCGGTTGAAAATTCTCCTCAATTCGTTTCTGTAGAGAATGCAATCAAAGAAATATTGAACTCCGAGAAACAAACCCCTCTCGCACACGAAGGTGTTCTAGACCACCTCGGCGAATATATCGAAGAACCGTTTCAAATACTAGAATCCTATTTCCGCGGGCAATATCTCGAACGCCTGGTTCGGCATCAAATCGAGTCATACAACCATTTCATCAATTATCAAATACAAAGAACTATACAAATGTTCAATCCACTGATAGTCCGGTCTGAAAACGACTACGTCGAACATGAAGACAAGTATATGCTGGAAATCCACATCAGTTTCATAAACTTCAAAATGTATCCGCCCCAAATATATGAAAACAACGGAGCGACAAAAACGATGTTTCCCCAAGAAGCCAAACTCCGCAATTTTACATACGCATCTGCAATGGTGGTGGATATACAAATACAGTATATCATACGCAATACTACGTCTATGGATGCCCCTCGTACTATTACGAAAATACTACCCAAAATCAATATCGGGAAAATGCCAATTATGATAAAATCCAGTATTTGTGTACTTAACCAGTCGAAATACCTCGACCCACGTGTCATAGGAGAATGCCCTATGGATTGTGGAGGCTACTTCATTATTAAAGGCTCCGAAAAAATCGTCCTCGGTCAAGAACGCGCGGCGGAAAATAGAGTCTACTGTTTCTTTGAGAAAAATACCACGAAATGGGACTGGTATGCAGAAATCAAATCGGTCCCCGATTCAAAATGCATTTCGCCCAAACAGATAGAAATTCTTATTTCTTCTAAGAACAATGGTTTTGGCAAAGGGATATATGTCAATATTCCGCGCATTAAAAAACCCATCGAACTCTTTGTGTTGTTTCGAGCCTTGGGTGTAATAAGTGACAAGAATATATGTCAACATATCATATTGGACGTGGATGACGAGAGCAATAACGAACTTCTCAAACTGCTACAAGCATCGATAATTGACGCAAATAAATATACCACCTATGAACAGGCGCTGCAACATATCACAACGTATGTTGCATATACCCCCATCAATATGGAACGCGAGAAGGGATATGCAAAGAAACGCGAATTCGCGCTAGAGGTCCTCGAAAACGACCTATTTCCCCATTGTAAGACCAAGTCACAGAAATTGTACTATTTGGGGTATATGGTAAAAAAACTCCTACAGACGAGTATGGGGCTTTTCCCCGCCGATGACCGGGATTCTTATGTAAATAAACGGATTGAGTTGACCGGAACGCTACTGAATAATCTCTTTCGCAATTACTTCAATAAACTCGTCAAAGAAATGCAGAAACAGATTATACGCGAAATCAATAATGGGTCTTGGCGGTCAATGGACGACTTTGAAAATATCATCAACATGACGAATATATACAAAATCATGAAGTCGACTACGATTGAAAACAGCATCAATCGCGCACTGGCCACGGGGGACTTCAGTATTAAACAGTCGAATAGTTCAAAAGTGGGGGTCGCTCAAGTGCTGAACCGAATGACATATATGGCCTCTTTGAGTCATTTACGGAGAATAAATACTCCGTTGGAAAATAGCGGAGAACTGATAGCCCCCCGAAAGTTACATAATACTACATGGGGGTATTTGTGCGCTGTTGAGAGTCCAGAGGGGGGGTCAATCGGAATCGTGAAGAATATCAGTTTCATGACTCATATAACCATACCCACCAGTAGTACGTCTTTATATGATATTATCCTCCCGTTAGTGGAGCAAATCGTGCCTGACCTTCCTACGAAGACGTTCTTTAAAAAACCCAAGATATTCATTAATGGCTGTTGGGTGGGAGTGACGAACACGCCATTTGAATTATATAACTTAATCAAAGAGAAGAAATACAGTGGTATTATCAATATTTATACCTCCGTCATTTTCGACTGCAAACTACTGGAAATACGTATATGTAACGACGGGGGGCGACTCACGCGTCCAGTGCTACGCGTAAAGAATAACCGTGCGATTCTCACCCACGACGTTTTGGAGAAACTGGAGAACAAAGAAATCGGATGGAATGACCTTTTGACGAACTGTCGTATCAATGAGTCTGTGATAGAGTATATTGACGTGGAAGAACAATGTCATTCGATGATAGCAATGAAATCCAAAGAATATTATTTACAGAATTCGGAGGCGAAAATCAACTATACTCATTGCGAGATTCACCCCAGTACGATTTTCGGAATACTGGCCTCCTGCATTCCATTCCCGGAAAATAATCAAGCTCCGCGAAATACCTATCAAACCTGTCAAGCAAAACAGGCGATTGGGGTATATTCCCTCAACTTCGATAAGCGTATGGACAAGACATCTCATGTATTGACCTACCCATCCAAACCACTCGTCGAAACCCGTTTGTTGAATTTCATCAAACTCAATAATGTACCCTCCGGTCATCAAATACACGTTGCAATCATGACCTATACCGGTTATAATCAGGAAGATAGTATATTGATTAATAAAGGGTCGGTGGACCGCGGTCTTTTCATGGAAACGGTGTATCATACTGAAAAAGACACGGACGAAAATATCATCCGCGACGAAATTATCCGTTGCAAACCCGACCCCGAAAAAACGAAAGGAATCAAATTCGGGAACTATAGTAAACTCGATGCGAATGGGTTTGTCCCCGAAAACACGTTCATACAAAATCGCGATGTTATTATTGCAAAAATAGTACCTATCAAAGAAAACCGGAATGACCCGACTAAACCTATCAAATACGAAGACCAGAGTAAGATATATAAAACAGATGAGGAGACATATGTGGATAAAAACTACACCGGTAGAAACGGGGATGGATACAACCAGGCCAAAGTCCGAATGAGAACTCTACGTAAACCCGTCATTGGGGATAAGTTCTCCAGTAAGGCTGGTCAAAAATCGACGGTGGGGTTAATAGTAGAAGAGCAGAATATGCCTTTTACTAAAAATGGACTGCGACCAGACATTATATTGAACCCCCATGCAATCCCGTCTAGAATGACAATCGCACAGTTGAAAGAGACGATTTTCGGCAAGGTGTTACTGGAGCTGGGATTGTTTGGGGACGGGACCAGTTTTGGAAACATGTCGGTTCGTACCATCATAAATGAACTGCAAAGAGTGGGGTATGAGAGTTACGGAAATGAGGTTATGTATGATGGTATGACGGGAGAGCAGTTGGAAGCGAGTATATTCATAGGACCTACTTATTATATGAGACTGAAACATATGGTTAATGACAAGGTCCATTCGCGTTCAACGGGCGCGGTTACTGGATTAACCCGACAAGCGTGTGAGGGGCGGTCTATAAATGGGGGGTTGCGTGTGGGGGAGATGGAAAAGGACGCGTTGCTGTCTCATGGAATGTCGAACTTCTTGCGTGACCGATTCTATAATTGTGCCGACAAGTTCGAGATATATGTATGTAATCGGTGTGGGATGAATTCTATATATAATGATGGTCGTGGCGGCGGCGGCGGTGGAGGTAACGGACGCGGGAGAAATATCTACGGAAGTGATATGAATATACATCTATGTAAGACTTGCAATAATACTACTGACTTCTCTAAAGTTCAAATACCGTTTGCTTGTAAATTGTTGTTTCAAGAATTGCAGGCGATAAATGTTGTACCGCGTATTATCACCGAAGGTTAGTTTTGGAGCGACCGAGAGGAGCTCGTAAGAATGTTGATATTTTTGGTTGAGCTATATTGTGGCCGATATGATATATTACCACTCCCACCTCCACAGTTGAAAGCTCCTCGATTTCGAACACGAGTCAGTGCATTTCCTGAAGTGGTCAAACACGTATTTTTTTTTATTTTATCCAAATAAACACCAGTATATGTACTTTTGGGTTGAATGGGACAATAGGTTTTGTTCTCCATCGCATCTTTACATATACACTCGCTGTTCCATGAGCGAAGAGGCAGTTTTATATCATTCTCCATTCTATCTTCGAAAGAAGTAGAGCCACCGTATACTGTGTTCGTCGAGTTTCCTATAACAACGTTATGTGAGTCCACTACCAGTAAGTGACTGAGAGCAGACAAGACCGTATCTGATGGATTGTTCTTTGAAAATATATACCCTCCAGGGTGTCCTAACTGGCTGTTTATATAACTACTTGAATGGATGGCGGTTTTAGATGTACCGTATATTTCATTCCCCCCCAGTTCGTTCCTAAATATTTTCAAGGGAAGAGACCGGAAAATATTCTTCGAAGAAGGGGCGGATGGGGTTTTAATATTGTTTTTTGTGTATATGGGGAACTTTTGGTAAAATACTCCTTTTTTCCAGTGAACAATTGGTTGTAAATAGGTACTGCTAAGTGAGTCGAGACCATAACGATTGTTTACTGAAAAGGTAGAAATCATTATACCGGTCAAAAATAAAAATGAGACAAATATAGTTATGATTTATATATTTTATGAATTGAAGAATCCGGAAAACGACCGTAGGGAGTTTGTAGGATTTCTTTTATATTGAAAAATCCGGAGGAGTGGCCGAAGGCCACGACGTAGGGTTTCTTTTATATTCCGGAGAACGACCGCAGGGAGTTCGTAGGAATATTGAGGAGAGCGACCGAAGGGAGCTTGTAGGAATATTGAAGAATCCGGAAAACGACCGTAGGGAGTTTGTAGGATTTCTTTTATATTGAGGAGAGCGACCGAAGGGAGCTTGTAGGAATATTGAAGAATCCGGAAAACGACCGTAGGGAGTTTGTAGGATTTCTTTTATATGTGAAATACGAAATACTTTCAGACCAAAGTTTGAATGTTGATATAGGATAGTAATATGGGTAAAACTGTTTCTAATTTATTGTCCTCTGCTATATTCACTATTTCCGGTATTCTGGGTCCTTCCGTTTCTTCCACTAACCATTTTTTATAACAAGATTCACATTGCTCCAAATATTCTATAGTAATATTCTCTTCCCCTTTTCTAGAGCGTTTTTGTATTCGTTCAAAACACACATTTGACGGTGTATCTATGAATATTGACATATGTAATGGGTATTTATTTGATTCAAACAGCATTTCATATACTTGCTTCTCGATTGGATTTATATATCCGGAATCTGCCAGCATCTTAGTAAATATATTACGACCTGATTCTACGGAACGTTCGCTGATAACTATACGACATTCTGGCCACTCATTGAGTATGTTTTTAATATATTTCTGTTGAGTGGCAAATACCATCGTTTGGAAGGTGAACGACCATTTCAAGGGGTTTTCATAGAACAGTTCGAATATATTTTTTCCGGTGGTCGGTTCTACAACTTCGTTCCATAATTCCAATGGTTCATCGATAAATACAACTTTATCTTGGATGTTATTTCGAACAAAGTATTTTTTTAGTTCGACGAAAAGGGTGGACTTACCTGCACCTATATTTCCTTCGATAGATAGGAATTTGATTTTGTCTAGACTTTTTACAGAGGTGGACATTGTTCTACGAAATATATTCATTGCCGAAAAATCAGGAAAGCGACTGTAAGGAGCTCGTAGGAATATTGAAAAGTCCGGAGAACGACTGTAAGGAGTTTCGTAGGAATATTGAAAAGTCAGGAGAACGAATGTAATGAGTTCTTGTGAATATTGAAATAGTATTACTTCATTTGGTTATACAAGTATGATATATTAAATCAATTTTTTACCCATGCTCGCCGGATTTTACGAAAATCGTACGAGCTCTCCCATTGGGGAGGGGCTTTGCCTCCCCCCTCACTAATGGAAAAACCCGGAGAGCGACTGCATCCTACTTTTCCGGTAGGTTTATGCCTACCCAAAAGTAAGAAGCAAAAGTCCTACTTTTCAGGTAGGCTTATGCCTACCCAAAAGTAAGAAGCAAAAGGGGGTTCACTGGGGGCCTTTGCCCCCAATGGGGGTTTCACTGGGGGGCTTCGCCCCCAATGGAGGAGCTCGTAGAAATATGGTGGAGGGTGTGTCATTTATGTGCGCATATTCCCTTTTTAACGCATTCGCTATTGAGTTGTGTACTTGGAATCTGTTTTTTAGTATAACTCGGTCTATTAGTAACGAAACACGCACTATCACATACCTCTTTCTTATGGCTAGTTAAAGTGCTGGAATCCACAGCCCCTTGTGTTGCAAATTTCCAGTTATTGGGCTTGTATATTACTTTACTATGCGGTAACTGAGAAAGTGTAGTAGTAGACATATCCCCCTCATACAAACAGTGTTGGATTCCTTGTGGCGAAAAGTCGTTGAAATAGGATTGGTAATTTTCTCCAACTTTGTATTGGTTATTGCCGGCACCGTTGCGCAAATAGTGATATTGGTTTTGTTCAAAGGTTCGTGAACGACTTACTAAATAGTTGTTCGTAGAAGAGTGATATACAGAATCATTATTACGACTCAAGTTGAATTTCTTTGAATACATACCCGCACTTCGAACTCGCTTACGGGCATTAAACTCGGTTGTCATACACGATTTACCGTTATTGAAAGACGCACATGCACTTGGGTGTTCTGTAAGATTGTTTGTATAATTTATGTCTAGTGTTGTATTCAAGCACCCATTCGGATTTTTAATGGTAGTAATGAAAGAACCGTTTGGCATAGAGAGGTCGTCGATTTTAGTACTAGTTCTTTGACTAGGGGTGGTTTCATCTATAGGAATATTTGCGAATTCCTTACGGAATAGTTTATGTGGAAGAGGGTTTCTTAATATTTCGGGAGATAGGCTGCTGAAAGAATTGGTATTTTTCTTTAACATACTGAATATTTGAGTGAATGTTTTACCTTTCCATTTGATATAAGGTTGTTGGAAGGTGTTCGAATTGGAATCGAACTTGTATATTCTACCACTGGTAGATATGGTATTTGATTGAGACATATATAACATATAGATATGTTTTTATAGTCAATATTCCTACCAGCTCCCCCATTGGGGGCGAAGCCCCCAGTGAAACCCCTTTTGGGTAGGCCTAGCTTACTTAACCCTTTAACGGTTATACATCCAAATATGGATGTAAACAATATTTTGAATATCACTACGAGCTCCCTTCGGTCGCTCTCCGCAATATAAAAGAAATCCTACGTCGTGGCCTTCGGCCACTCCTCCTGATTTTTCAATATTTCTACGAGCTCCTTTCAGTCGCTCTCCGTAATATAAAAGAAATCCTACAATCTCCCTTTGGTCGATTTCCGGATTTTTCAATTTACAGTTATTTTATAAATACCTTATATATAGTGGTTTCATATTTTATTATATATAGGTAAAATATGAAATTTACAAAAATGACAGAAACGGCAAAAGGTTAAAAGTAGGATTCGGTCGCTCTCCGGAATATAAAAGAAATCCTACGTCGTGGCCGAAGGCCACTCCTACGGATTTTTTATTATATGATGATTGAAAAATCCGGAGAGCGACTGAAAGGAGCTCGTAGGATTTCTTTTATATTCCGGAGAACGACCGCAGGGAGTTCGTAGGAATATTGAAAAATCTGGAGAACGACCGTAGGGAGTTCGTAGGGAGTTCGTAGGATTTCTTTTATATTCCGGAGAACGACTGTAAGGAGTTCGTAGAGATATTGTAACCGACTCGGGTTCGGTAAAAGGTTAAGTATGTATACATTTTCCCAATTCGATAATTTTATATGTAATCCCCAAACTGAATTTATTTTCCCAAATACCCGAAATCTTTAATAAGTAATTTCGCATTTCATTACAAACATGGGAATCTTCTATTTCTTTGATAGACATATTTGTAAAAGTATTAGTATAGTAATGATGTAAGGTTGAACGGGAGGGGGTATGAGATGTCGAACTATTGTTAAGTTTTGATGTATATGGGCCAACTGAAAGAGAGGGTTTTCCAGTAGAGGGACTATTGCTATTATCAATGTCACTTTTATATATTTTAATATTACCACTACATAACTGCGTTTTCAGTTGATGGACACTGGTCTTATTTATTTTATACAACTCCTTATAGTATTCTATGACAGAATGTTCTATAGAAGACAGTTGTTGTATAATATTCACATTGAAGTTATTTGAGTCTATATAAAATATACTATATTCATTTTTACGTTTATTGTTTCCTTTTTCGGTATCGTGGGTGAGTGGTTCAAGGAAAGATACCACATAATTCGGTATTATTTGAAAATAGATGTATATTCCATTTAATGTTACTAATGAGTCCCCATAAATTATTTTTGAAAAGTGACCATTTATAATATTATTTTTCTTTATACCCATAAAAGTAATTGATATGGGGTCAAATTGTTTTATATCAATTGCCATATTCATTATATTATATTATAATAAGCTTTGAAGACATTAACTGGAACCTTTTAAGCCTTTAACGGTTATACATCCAAATATGGAAAAATCCGGAAAACGACCATAGGGAGTTTGTAGGATTTCTTTTATATTGCGGAGAGCGACCGAAGGGAGCTCGTAGAAATATGGAAAAATCCGGAGGATTTCTTTTATATTCCGGAGAGCGACTGCATCCTACTTTTCGGGTAGGCTTATGCCTACCCAAAAGTAAGAAGCAAAAGGGGTTTCACTGGGGGCTTCGCCCCCCCCCCCCAATGGAGGAGCTCGTATAAATATGGATGTAAATAATATTTTGAGTATTCCTACGAGCTTCCTTGTGGTGGTAGTGTGGTAGTAGTGGTAGTGGTGTGGTAGTAGTGGTGTGGGGGGGGGCTTCGCCCCCATTCAACGAGGTAAATGATAAAAAATTGATAATGATATAAATACAGTATTAACTACTAATATTACACGAGTGTCATTACTGTTACATACAGTTATTATCAATATCTCTACGAGCTCATTTTATTCGCTCTCCGCAATATAAAAGAAATCCTACAAACTCCCTACGGTCGTTCTACTGAATATTCCTACGAGCTCCTTTCAGTCGCTCTCCGTAATATAAAAGAAATCCTACAATCTCCCTTTGGTCGATTTCCGGATTTTTCAATATAAAAGAAATCCTACGAGCTCCTTGCAGTCGCTCTGTTATATTTATCAAATATGAACAGTGTCGACAGCGAATGGTTGTTATTCTTATCTAAGCAAGACTCAGTATTGGAATTTAATAGTGTGAATATAAATCACACTGACTTACCCGTTACCGAAACAGATACATATCCAACCACAGGTGCAAATTCACTCGCAAATCGTAATATAGGTATATATAACACTCATACGGAAGAACCAGTGGTGCCAAATAATGATATTAAATTATCCGAAGGAGTGGTCAAAGAACACGACGCAGAATTTCTCCAATATTATGGTGAACAACCAAACGGAGTTGTCCAGAATACTGAAGAATTCCCTCCCGTGCTGTTAAAAATGAAAGAAGATTCAAAAATAGTAACTACAAAACCCCCTCCTGTTACAGAATGTGTTAAACCATTTGAACTGATTATTTCAACAAAAACAAAAGTACTGTTCCTCAATAAGTCAATTGACATATTCAGTATTTTCTGGAAAATACCGATTGTCGACTATTGGAAACCGGAGAAAGGGGTCATCAAAAAACAAATCAAGATAGTATCAAAGACAAAACAAGAATTGGAGGAATACCAGGCAAAACTAGTAGACCTCAACTATTACCAAGAAAATATCATCAAACAAATAGACAATCCTACCTCGAGAAGTATCAAGTTCAAAGATGAAAGGAAACTAACAGTGGGTATGTCAAAGAAAGATATTACGGTCCAAAGAACTCGCGTAAAGAATGCATTCTATAATTGTATGGCACTTATTCTTCGATTTAAATACGACAATGTATTCAAGGAAATTCATGTAAAAGTGTTTAATACCGGGAAAATGGAAATACCGGGAATCGTAAACTATACTATGTTGCAATATGTCAAAGAAATGATATTAGACATATTACAGACATACGGAAAGAACGACGAAGAACAAATGATTCCTTTGCCAGTCACCCCGACCACCCCCGTCATTGAAAATTCGGGAGTAGTGGTCGACGACCACGACGGAAGAGTTCTTTTATATTCCAAAGAGCGACCGGAGGGAGCTCATAGGGACATTGCACCAACATCATTCTCTTCTTCCGACCCGGATAGTTCATCCTCTTCCAATACCACTCTTTTGAGTTCATTAGACGCCTCTCCACTCTGTTTCATAGATAACTTCAAAGAAGAACATGTATTGATAAATTCGAATTTTAATTGTGGGTATTTTATACACCGAGAACGTTTATATAATGTTCTGATAAGTCCCAAGTATGGACTAGAAGCATCTTTCGACCCTTGCAACTATTCCGGTGTCAAGTGTCGTTACTATTTCAATAATGACTACGGATTGGATAGAGACATTCAAAAGGGGGTAATTATGAACGAGGACAAACGGATGAAACTGTCCGATTTAATGGAATGCAAGAAATACACGGAGGTGTCTTTGATGATATTTCGAACAGGGAGTTGTATTATTGTTGGCAACTGTAGTGAAAAGATATTACGATTTATATTTGAGTTTATCAAAGAAATACTTATTACAGAATATAGAGAAATATGCTTCAATGATGAAATACCACAAGTGAAAAACAAGTCTTTCAAAATGATAAAACGAAATATAAGTGTGTCGAAGTGATGATTCGAAAATCCAGACAGCGACCCAAAAGTAAAATGGTAAAGGGTTAAATAATAAATATGAAACCATTACAAGTAAGATAACCGTAAGGATTGTAAATACAACATATTTTTTACAGCTAAATAAGGATATATAAACGTTAAAGGGTTAAGGCTCTTTGGATGATTTAGGAAAAAACGGATACATATCTTTGAAATAATTTTTAAGAGACTTTTAGATACCTTTAGAGATAGTTTAAAAATTGAAAAATCCGGAGGAGTGGCCGAAGGCCACGACGTAGGATTTCTTTTATATTCCGGAGAACGACTTTAAGGAGTTCGTAGAAAACTTTTATATTCCGGAGAACGACTTTAAGGAGTTCGTAGAAAAATTGAAAAATCCGGAAATCGACCAAAGGGAGATTGTAGGATTTCTTTTATATTACGGAGAGGTATTGAAAAATCCGGAGAGCGACTGCAAGGAGCTCGTAAAGGTATTAAAAAATCAGGAAAACGACCGTACGGGAGCTCGTAGGATTTCTTTTATATTCCGGAGAACGAGTGTAAGGACTTCGTAGGAATATTGGGTGTAAGGAAGGTTCGTCAGTCTATTTGATATATTTTTATTTTGTAATTTTAAATTTGTCATTTATAAATGAGTTCTAATACAAATACTTCATCGGTTACCACTCCCGCTTCAGCCTCCGCTGTATCAAAGACTGCCACCTCTTCTGCTTCTTCGAATGGGTATAGAACACCCGACCACACCACAATGCAACACGCTTGTAATATAGCGATGACACATGATAAACCAATTCTATTGGACTACTGGATGAGTTCAATTGATAAAGTCGCACTGATTGGTGTGAAAGAAGAAGACGGAGAGAAATTACTAGTAAAAAGTGCAGAAGAATATACAAGTCCTATAGTCAAAATTTTCAAGGTAAGTAATGAGTATATTGTTATTACCGAAAACTCGATTTACATAGTGGATGTAAATATTCCTACAAAACGCATTTCAACATAATATTTCTATGAGCTCCCCCCCAGTGAAACCCCCTTTTGCTTGTTACTTTTGGGGTAGGCATAGCCTAGCTGAAAAGTAGGACTTTTGCTTGTTACTTTTGGGGTAGACTGTGCCTACCCAAAAGTAGGATTCGGTCGCTCTCCGAAATATAAAAGAAATCATACGAGCCCCTCCTCATTGGGGGCTTCGCACCTCCAATTCAATGTCAAATATTTTATATGATATAAAATATTTGATATTCCTACGACCCCATTACAGTCGTTCTCCTGAATATTCCTACGAACTCCCTGCGGTCGTTCTCCGGAATATAAAAGAAATCCTACGAGCTCCTTTCAGTCGCTCTCCGGATTTTTCAATATAAAAGGAATCCTACTCAGGTAGATAAAAGGTTATAGAATTTCTTTGATAGCCTCTTTCTGCGATTCTTCCAATGAAGACGGAAATACAACTGTATACTCCACTATCAATGAACCCGTATTGTTTTCACGTTTCATACCCAGTTTTGGTATTATTTGCTTCTGATTCGGGGTAATAATAGAAGTGTTTTTAATACAGTAGTTCGACCCATTCAAATGTTTGATGTTGAATGAAAACCCACATAATGCTTCTTTCAAAGAAATCTCCTTTTTATAAACCAAGTTTATGTCGTTTCTTTCAAACACTGTTTCCACTATATTATGGGGGTCCTTTTTTACGGCGACAAATATTTTTATATCTCCTTTCACCCCGTTGACTTGATTACCTTGTTCCCTTACAATAATCACCTCATTATTATCAATCCCTTCAGGAATATTAATCTGTATTTTCTCCGTTTTTCGTATTTGTTCCCCGTTAAATACCTCTATTTTACTCACGTCGAGGGGATACATACACCCTTTATAACACTGAGTGAGACTGATTTCTATATTTAATACTATCGGCATCGGTTTATGGATTTGTTGGTGAACATGTTGATGAAACATCTCTGAGTTAATGCCACCGTTGAACATAGCTTCGAATATATTACTTATATTTGCGAATTCCACTTGTTCGCCCCCGTTTCCAAAGTTCGTATGGAAAAACATTTGCGGCCCCGCTCCTCTTTGACTGGAGAAGGGGGGGAAATCCATACCCCCTTCTCCGAAAAAGTCGAGGCCGACCCTGCCACTGAGTTGTCTGTCGTATCTTTTGCGCGACTCCGTGTCTCCGAGAGTTTCGTAGGCAGTGTTGATTTCGCGTATTTTATCACTGGCTTCGGCGGATGGATTGCGGTCGGGGTGATACTGCAAGGAAAGGCGTCGGTATGCCTTCTTTATTTCCTCTTCCGATGCATTTTTATCGATGTCGAGAGTTTCATAATGGGTCTTGGTGGATGACATTTACAAAAGGATGTATTTTATAGTCGTATAATTTGAATGAATTATTGAATCTTTATGTATTTGCGTGTAGAGCTCGTATGAATGGCAATGAGAGATGCGGATTTATTTGTTTTTTCGAGTAGACCGCTTTTGACGGACAGTATCGATACGCGTCTTTTTGATACTCTCCATCAACTGTGTTTCTAATGCTTGCAAAATAAGACCGACCTTTTTATCCTGTTCCGGATATTGAAAGAGTGGTATAAATGGTTCCAATACATTATTTATAAAGTTCAATAACATTGTTATCATTATACCTCTATGAACCGGATTATCATACTGATAATTGTCTTCATAAAATAATTGGAACTCAATACTAAACCCGATATTGAATATTATTTGCAGTATTTGTTTCTTATCTTCTTCATTCAAATCCGCTCCTCGTATCAGTTTGTCGAGTATACTTTGGGGGGTAACTTCTTTGGTAAATACGACTTTCACAGTATCAATTTCCATTGAAATACCATATAAACTCATCAGGTGCATGTATTTTTCCTTGGTGACAGCCGCTTTTACCCGTTCGGCAAATTTTTGAAAAGCACCTATTTTAGATTTATTCGCACAAGTATTCAGTAAAACGGTGAAGTCACCTACGTTAGATACTATCTTAACTTCTGCTATATAAATTGGCTTACTCATGTCTAAACTAGAAAAACCTTTATAACACGGATACCCCAGTATTTTACCCATCTGTTCATTCGATATATTTTTACCGTGGTTAAAGTTTTTTTTAGATATAATCACTCCTTGATAGTTTTGATATTTATCGCTGTAGTGTAGTTCAGGAAACTCTTCTTTCATTTTCTCAATAATAGTATCATTGGTTTCTTTGTTGTTTTTTATTCTTGGTTGGAATAAAAAAGCAGGTCTGATGTTCTCGTTCACCAAAATGAGAGAGAGGACGTTCTCCATACCGATAATTTGTGTATTCGTCGACATTTATAGAATATTCGGACATATTTTTTTTTGCTTGGAGTGTGACAATATTCAGGAGAACACCTCCTTACAGTCGTTCTCCGGAATATAAAAGAAATCCTACGTCGTGGCCTTCGGCCACTCCTTCGGATTTTTCAATATTTCTACGAGCTCCCTTCGGTCGCTCTCCGCAATATAAAAGAAATCCTACAAACTCCCTATGGTCGTTTTCCGGATTTTTCAATGAAGGAACTCGTAAGAATATACAAAATCTCATAAAATTGAATATATTTTTATATAATACAAAGAATGTATATTTCGATATTACTACAAGCTCCCTTCGGTCGCTCTTTGTACTTTTTCGATAAGTAATCCTACAAATGGGGTCTGCTTCTTCTATTCAAAAACGCTACCATACCGAAATCTACGAACATAAGGACGACTATGAATCTAAGGAAGAGTTTAAAGAAGATTATATGTATCCGTATGAGTATGAACACGTCTATTCTACCAAAAGTATACATATACCTAATTCGAAAGAAGATAAAGAAAATGAGGTCGAATGCAACTCTCCGGTATGGATTACAATCAATACTATAATAAAATCAGTAGTTGTAATACGAATGGACCTTCAGCCCAAAATAAACGATGTTTTGTATGAAACGATGAAAAAGGTGATTATGAATATTGATAGTATATATGACATCAAAAACGATACCTATGAATACGGTAAAATACAGCATGTAAGTGAAGCGAAATTGTTAACGGTGAAAAAACGGGTGCGTGACTATTACGGCGAAAATAGCCTTGTTATTATACGCGTCGAAGCGTCTATGTCGATTGCAGACTTGGGGAAGTTTATGTATGATATTTTCCAGTTTCAAAGAGTGGGCGACTATTTGTATGTATTTGTATAAAACACTGGGTTATCCTGTCGGAAAAACTATAAAAATATATGTTTATAAGAGCCCCCCCCCCAGTCGCTCTCCCGGTTTTTCAAAATCACGTGAAACGGTCACTTAGTGCAGTAAATAGGTCGGGGTTATATACCAACTTCCCCGTTGGTTTGTAATTATCTATTGGGGTGAACTTGTTTGTATGTTTTTTATTATCATTGGTGGCACTCGCGCCTCCAGTATTAAATAGCTTCATATTGCTATTTTCGAGTTTGTCGAGTTCATTCTCCCCACCCTCTCCGGTGGACTTGGAAGGAATAATCTGGCCTCTTTCGTCAATGTATTTACCGGTCTTTTTTTTGACTTCATTTCTTACATATGAAGGAACCCACTGTTCCCAAGAAACAAATAATGTGTTCGGATGTATGTATTTTACATAAAACCCATTCTCCACTATTTTATCCACAACGAATGCTATACAATCGCTTTGATTATATGTCGGTTCACCAAAGATAAATTCGGGAATGACAAACCATATATATTTGTCGTTAAGCTTATTTCTGGCAGTCAACTTGATACGATTGTGAATACGGTTAAGAATCTTGTTAAAGATGGACAACTGTTTCAAATCGCGTCGTAGGTTTCTTTCATACAGTTCGTCTATATCTATTTTACTGGTCGCCTCCTCGTCGTTCAATAGTATAATGGAAGAAGACATATATTATATTTTGAAATATTTTATAGATGGATTTACCTATATCTCTTTACATTCTGCATTCCTTTGATTTGGAAGATGGGGGTAACTTATCGGCGATTTTGGATTACTACAAAATTACCATGCTAACATCCATTGAGAATAATATTTCTACGAGCTCCCTTCGGTCGCTCTCCGCAATATAAAAGAAATCCTACAAACTCCCTATGGTCGTTTTCCGGATTTTTCAATATCAAAATGCATTTTTTTGATTATATTACACCCTTTACCGTTTCTACCATTTTGTAAAATTGAAAAATCCGGAGAACGACCGTAGGGAGTTTGTAGGATTTCTTTTATATTGCGGAGAGCGACCGAAGGGAGCTCGTAGAAATATTCATATTTTACGGGTGAATAATAAAATATGAAACCATCGTAGATAATGTATTTATAAAATAATTGTAAATACAAAATATTGAAAAATCCGGAGGAGTGGCCGAAGGCCACGACGTAGGATTTCTTTTATATTACGGAGAGCGACCGAAGGGAGCTCGTAGAAATATTGTTTACATCCATATTTGGATGTATAATCGTTTTGTCAATTCCTATGTAATACAATAATACACTCGAACGTATCCATCACACCCAGAGGTATCATCACTTATAGAACTAAACCCATATGTTTTTAGTAGTAGGTCTTGATGAGACCAAGGCCCTTGGTTATTACCAAGGAATACTCTAGAATACATTCTATTTGGCAAACTGTTTCCATTGTAATTTTTTACTGGAGTTCTGTTTTGAGAAATAAAATCGGGGAGTGTAATATTAGCATTTGCGCCACCAGCTGCACTCTTTGTTTTACCGTCATAAGTTATTGTGCTGTAACCACCACTAATATCACCACTAATTGGTGCACCAGTACCAACAGTGTATGTGAATGTTTTTGTGGATGATACATCAAAGCTGCCATACAAAAATCCACCCCCAGTACCACAAAGACCTAAACTACTTCTACCACCACCACCAATAAGTATATAATATAATTTAGTACACCAAATGGGAATATTAACTGGATTTGTTGAAGGTGTAGTAAACTCAACATAAATTGGTAAATGAATGTCTAGACCAGGATAACCTAAGTCTGAATTGGATACATCTATATAAGTTGTAATAACCTGACTAATACTACTCTGTGGTATGTAATAATTTTGAGTGGGAAGTGAATTATAACTAAAGTCACTCGCAATACTAAATTTGTATTTTGTTAGTATATCAACATGTTTTTCATTATAATTTGTTACACTGGTATCTATACTAACTCCAGTTTGAGATAACAACTGGTCGATTGGTATGCCTTTATATTTATAAAGACTGCTCATTATTGAAATATTTTTTTTTAACTATATTATATCTATAATATTCATACGAACTCTTTACAGTCGCTCTCCTCAATATAAAAGAAATCCTACGAACTCCTTACAGTCGTTCTCCTCAATATTACTACGAGCTCCCTTCGGTCGCTCTCCGCAATATAAAAGAAATCCTACGTCGTGGCCTTCGGCCACTCCTCCGGATTTTTCAATATAAAAGAAATCCTACGAACTCCCTCATTGGGGGCGAAGCCCCCAGTGAAACCCCCCCTTTTGCTTCTTACTTTTGGGTAGGCTACGCCTACCCGAAAAGTAGGATACGGTCGTTCTCC
>Ga0114962_10001338_pt1 | contig 21350 bp, 11 predicted proteins | sample C_130820_MF_Meta_FD_87017 | JGI IMG/M metagenome (GOLD analysis project Ga0114962, IMG submission 87017) | Freshwater microbial communities from Lake Croche, Canada to study carbon cycling - C_130820_MF_MetaG | ecosystem: Environmental > Aquatic > Freshwater > Lake | place: Lake Croche, Canada... | reverse complement strand
CCATAGGTCACCACTTCATTTATATATCGTTTGGTTATATTCTTCTTAATCACAGGCTCTATAGATTGTGAGTGTGGTTTAACCTCAAGTATCATTGATCGTATAGTTCCATCCTTTGATCGTATCTTAACAAAGAAGTCTGGAAAGTATCTATGATATTTACCATCAGCCGGAGAAACATAAGGTATAACAATCTCTTCGGATGAAAAACTAATAACATCAGGATGACTATCCAACCACTGTAAAACTTTCAATTCCCAGCTAGATCGGTAAATTATATTATCCGGATCACCAAGATACTTATCTCGATTTTTTATTTTATACTTGCCTTGGTGGTATTTTCTCATAATATGATCTTATAAATATGGGTAATCGAACTATTTATAAGAGATTTACAATGGCTATATTCACACAGATTGGTGGCATTTCAACAAGCAGTATAACCAATGTACTTAAAGGTCCATTGTCTAAACTATTTGGTTCAAAAATGGGAACTACAAATTATAGATATCCAGAAAACTTGACAAACGATACATCTCGTATGCACTTTGTACAGTTTGAGATATTCAATATAATGCCTGTAGCTTTTACGGAAGAAGGATTAACCAATATAGTAAAAGACAAATTCACACAAGCAACAACCAATACTACAGGCTTAACAAAAATATCCAACAGCGCAAAGAGACAAACAACATCTACTATAAGTTTGTATATGCCAGACACATTAAACATGACGTATGACAACAACTATGATACCGTTAATTTGACTCTAGGTGCACAACTTGCGGAAAAGGCAGGTCAGTTAAAAGGGTTATTTGAAAAAAACAACTCTAGTGCGGTGGACACCATAAAATCATTTGTAGCAACTGATCCTTGGGTTCAACAGTTATTAGTAAGTCAGATAGCCGGAAAAAACAACAGAGATTTATTATTAAAAGCTGAAGGTTATGCATATAATCCACAAATTCAGATGATATATCGTGGTAATAATTTTAGAAAATTTCAGTTTGAATTTATAATGACAGCTAAATCTAAAGAGGAATCTGACCAAATTACCGCAATATGTAATGCATTTATCTTTGCATCTACACCAAGTGTAACTCCTGGTGCTGGTATGTTTTATATACCACCTTCAGTGTTTAATGTTAAACTAATGATGGCCGAAAAATCAAATCTTAGTGGACTATCCGCGATGTTACAGAAAGCTGGCAATAGTTTAGTTCCTGGTCTGGATATAGGTTCTAAAATTGGGTCAGCAATGGGTGGATCTAAAGCCAAAGTAAATGACAGGCTGTTTAAGACTGGAGATTGTGTGTTGGAGAATGTAAATGTTGATTATGCTCCAGGAGGTTGGTCCGCACATTCTGATGGTGCACCACTACAAACAAGACTAACTTTAAATTTCAGTGAAATTGAAATATTACATAGAGGAAGACTTTCTTCGGGAGCAGTTAGATAATGAAATTCTTTAGATCATTTCCAAATTTGATGTATAATAATGAACTTCTTACGAATTTATTAGTTCGTACAGATTTACTACCAACATTATCGGATAATTCAGCATTGTTTTACAAGTATGATTTTCAGGAAGGTGATACTCCAGAAATATTAGCATCAAAATACTATGATGATCCATACCGATATTGGTTGTTTTTATATGGTAATAATGTTATGGATCCTCAATGGGATTTGGCATTATCATCAACAAATTTTAATGCATATTTAGATTCCAAATATAAGGTTGCAGCTAACGCAAATAACCAAACGGTGTTGGAGTACACACAAACAAATGTTATATACTATTATAAGAATATTTCAACAATAGACTCCTATTCAAAGACCACATCATCAGATGATTATCAAATCGATCTTGAGACATATCTTGCATTACCACAAAGCCAAACAATTGTAATATCTTTGGGTGGTGGACTTACATCCACACTAATAACATCCAAATTCGAACAAAATATATATGACCACGAACTACAACTGAATGAGGACAAAAGAAGTGTTAAGATTATGAATTCGAGATATGCTAAGGAAATGGAAGATCAACTTACATCGTTACTGGCGTCATAATTATGACACAGACAATGCCATCTTTACAGAGCACGGAATCCGGTGAAGGAATACAAAAACACAAAGATTATAACCTAAAATCAATCACATTATTGTCAGCAGGAAGCGAAACTTTAGATTTGAAATCTGTTATGGTCGAATTATCTTTTTTTGAAGACATATACAGTCATTCTATATCCGGCAATCTATTGATAACTGATGCCTTGGGGATCATAGAAAATGCACAATTACATGGCAATGAATATATTAGAATATCTTTTGCTAAAGCTGCTTCGGACGGTAAGTCTATTACCATAGACAAAATATTTAGAATTTATAAAGTTTCAGCTAGGCAAAAACTAAAAAATGATATTTCTGAAGGATATATCATAAATTTTTGTTCTGATGAAGTGATATTATCCGAACAGTATATCATAAGTAAATCATATCCAGGAAAAACTATTAAAGAGATCATAACAGATATTTTGGAGAACCATTTAAAAGTACCAAAAGATAAGTATGATACCCAAAACATTCAGGATACATTAGGAACATATAGTCTCATTGTACCCAACTTTAAACCATTTGAAGCTATACAATGGTTATCCACTTACGCTAGACCAGCCGACACATCATCAATTGGTTCTGATATGTTGTTTTTTGAAAATGCTAAAGATGGTTATGTGTTTGCATCCATGCAAACTCTGTTTTCTCAAAAACCATTTTACACATTTCAATTCAGCGCTAAAAATCTTCCAAGAGGAGATTTCGACAATGATGATGAATATTTCTTTAATGTGTTATCATACTCATATGAAAAATCATTCGATGTGTTAAATGGTGTGCAGATGGGTATGTTTGCAAATAAATTAATATCACTGGACATATTACAACATTCAATGACCATTACAAAATTCAACTATAATGAAGACACCAAAAATTCAAAATCACTTAACCCAAATCCTGTGGTTAATAATTTGAAAAATAGGTTTGGTGATACATTATACGAAACTCCTGATGCGTTATCAAGACTAGCATTAACTAACGCTAACCAATATGATAATCCATATATAGCAAAAAATCCAGGTTCAGTTTCTCAGGATATATTTGCAGAAACATTCCTGGTTAAACGAAAGTCTCAATTAGCTATCAATAACTACAATAGATTGAAACTCGTTGTTTCGGGTAATCCAACAATCTCGGTTGGTCAAGTTGTTGTTTTTAATATAAATTCAAATAACACTACTGGTGGCGATGCAAAAAATACATTCTACTCCGGTAAATATTTAATATCATCAATTAGACACACCATACACACATCCGGTTATAATACAATCATCGAACTCATTAAAGATAGTAATGCCAAACCATACAATAGTGTTGATAACGATTCTCAAATTTGGAAAAATACTGTGGCGGGAGTTAAGAAATAATGGATAACGCATTTTTAGGAAAGAATGGTTTTAGTTGGTGGGTTGGTGTTGTTGAGGATAACAAAGATCCGTTACGAGTATCCAGATGTCGTGTTAGGATTTTTGGATGGCATACCGAAGATAAGAATCTAATACCCACGGAAGATTTACCGTGGTCACAAGCATCTTTACCAGTTAACAATTCTTTATCATTTTCAGTGCCACAAATTGGTGAATGGGTGACTGGACATTTTCTTGATGGTGAGGCTGGACAATTTCCAATTTATACTGGTGTATTACCTGGTGTTATAGCACACAATAATATAAAAAATCCAGACACAGGATTTAATTCTGCACAGACTGCTGGTCCTTCTCCAGCAAAAACCACACAAGCAAAAGATGGTAGTGGTTCTGTAATCAAAAGTGAACCATTCGTTTCATTTCCAATATCTAGTGGTATACCAACAACCAACTTAGAAGCAATGCATTTGGAAAAAGCAAAACCATTAAGTGTTACTGATAAGATTGATACCAAACTTAATGATATATTTGGTCCTAGAGCTGCATCAACAGGTGACAAGATAACAACAGCAGTTTTAGCTGTTGCTGCCACATCACCACCACCAACTCTAATAAATCCCGATGGTACACTCTCATCCAAACCTAAATGTGGACCGGACAGTGACTCATTATTAGGTGATATCAATAATCTCGTAACAAAAGCTGGAGACCTTTTAGCTGATACTGAAAAGTTTATCAATGAAGGTATTGATAGTGCTGCAGCATCAGCAGCATCAAGTCTTGGTATAACATCCGGATTAAATGCTGTTAGTGGTGCAATTGATACTGCAGCTGGAGCTGCAGCGAAAGGTGTTGGTGCTATAACCAAAATGATGACTACAGCTGAAGACACAATAGCAAAAGGATTATCAGACCTTACCAAAATTGCTGCTAAATATGAAAAGGAAGCGTTAGATTCATTAAACAAAAAGATTGACGATCTATCTAAAGATAGTGGTGCTATAGGGTGTTATATTCTGGGTAGTATTACACCACCTGCGGCAAAAATCACAACAATATTGCCGGTCATAGTTGATCCGGCAACAAAAACGGCTCAAGCTGTCGTTGGTGCAGTAACTTACCCATTACCGGTAGCACATGATCTACCTGCGGTTATACCGTTGCAACAAATACCAAGCGCACACACAAAATCACTGGAGAATACAATTGAGATATGGAAACAATCTGTATTATTGCTATTCAGTCCACTATTGACATCATTTAATAATTTGCTAGCAGGTAAATCTGTTGGAATGACAGATATACAAAACATAAACAGAAATTTGCCAGTATGGAATGACCTAGAATCTCAAATAAAAATAATACCTAAGACATATGGACTACCTGAGATTGAATCGGAATTAAATACATATTGGAAACCGTATAATACAGAAATGCGTGCGGCCGAAAACAAAATGCCTAAGGGATAGATCATGACACAACCAACAATATCATCATTAAAAACAGCATATGCGGAATCATTAATGCAAGGTGCAAAGTTAACCGAATGTAAAGACAACCTAAGAACAAAATATGTTCCTAAAGGAGAACATATTAAAGCTGCTGTTGATCCCAATAACCTGTTTAGTCAGCCTGATGTTCCATATGACGCTTCATATCCATATAATAATGCGACAAGAACACCATCAGGTCACTTGTTTGAATTAGATGATTCTCCTGGAAGTGAACGCATAAATATACAACATAGAACAGGAACATTTCAAGAAATACATCCTGATGGTGGTAAAACTGAGAAAATTGTTAATGATAATTTTCAAGTTGTCGTAAAAGATAACAGAGTTTATATCATGGGCAATCACCAGCAATCTATTCAAGGTGATGTTAAAGTATATATTCAAGGTAATGTAAAAGCGCAAATAGATGGTGACATTGACCTAAATGTAAAGGGTAATTTCAATATGGATGTTGAAGGTATATTTGCAGCTAAGGCGTCTAGTTGGACTTTTGTCGGTCCAGTTAGTATCGCTGGTATATTAAATGTTGCTGGTAATTTTTTATGCCAATCTAGTATTGTTGCAAATCAAACTATCAAAGCATTAATAGATTTGATCGCTGATAGAAATTTAGTTGTTGGTTATGATACTGCAATAGGTAGAGACACCACCGTTGGTAATACTATTGTTGCACAAAACAACATTACATCGGTAACTGATGTATTTGGTGGTGATGCTAAAATTAGTCTAGTTAATCATACCCATCCAGACCCACAGGGTGGTAGCACAAGTAAACCACAATAACATAAATAGACCATGGCCACATTAAAAAAAATATACTCAGACTTAGATTTAACATTTACACGTAATCCAGTAACTGGAGATGTGTCTATGAGTTACGATGAACAATCGGTTATACGTTCAGTTCGTAATCTGTTAATGACGAATTTCTATGAACGACCATTTCAACCTACACTAGGTTCAAATTTAAACGCATTCCTGTTTGAACAAATTAGCGCTATTACAGCTAGTTCAATAGAGACTGAAATAAAAAATGTGGTGAACAATTTTGAACCAAGAGTTTCTATCGATAATGTTGAAGTTGTGGCTATCGAAGACGCTAATGCTTTTTATGTTAATTTGAGTTTTTATATTGGCAACAACACATCGCCTTCCGAGGTTAACATTCTACTGGAGAGAACTCGCTAATGGCAAGTGCAAATAGTAACGTACAAATGACAGGTTTAGATTTTCAAGATATAAAATCTAACATGATTAGGTTCATGCAAGGCCAAGATACATTTAAAGATTATAACTTCTCCGGTTCAGGTCTTTCGGTATTGATGGATATCTTAGCATATAACACACAATACAACGCTTACTATTTGAATATGGTAGCTAATGAAATGTTTCTGGATACTGCATTACAAAGAAGTTCAGTAGTGTCTCAGTCAAAGGTATTAGGATATATACCAAAATCATCAATATCACCTACGGCGACAATCAACGTAACTGTATATGGTGTTACACAATCATCACTAACACTAGACAAGTTTACACCGCTAATATCAAGAGCAATTGATGGTGTAAATTATACATTCTTAACAGATGATACACTAACAGTTAATACCCAATCAGGTACAGCATTGTTTGAAAATGTTATAATCAAACAAGGAACACCATCAAAGTACTCATTTGTGGTCAGTACAGCATCAAACCCAAAATGTATTTTTGAAATACCTGATGTTAATATAGACACATCATCATTAACAGTATCAATACAGCAATCTAGTGTTAATACGAATACCGAAGTGTTTCAGTTGGCTACCACACACCTAACATTAGACGGAACTTCTAAGGTATACTTTTTGCAAGAAGGATTGTCGGGTAACTATGAAGTATATTTTGGTAATGGTGTACTAGGACAAAAGTTGATGGACGGAAACATCGTCAGAGTTAGTTATATTTCAACCAAAGGAACAGCTGCACATGGTGCTAATAACTTTTCTTTAATCCAAGGAATTGGTGGGTATGCAAACACGACAATAGTATCAGTAACAGCTGCGACAAACGGTAATGAAAAAGAAACAATAGAATCCATTAAATATCAAGCACCTAAATCATTCTCTTCACAAAATCGTGCAGTAACAAAAGATGATTATATCACAGTTATACAACAAAATCAATTAGGTCTAACATTTGATGCGGTTAATGTCTGGGGTGGTGAAGAAAATGATGTTCCTGTTTTTGGTCAAGTGTTCATATGTTTGAAACCAGCTGGCGCATACAATATTACAGAAACACAAAAACAAAGATTGATCCAAGAAGTCATTAAACCTATTAGTGTAATGACTGTTAGTCCGACAATTGTGAATCCTGATTACACATACCTGAAACTGAATATCAATGTTATCTATGATCCCAATAAGACAACACAAACATCTGCGCAAATAGAATCTGGAATTAAATCAGCAATATATGGTTTTGCTAATGCAACACTGAACACATTTAACTCAACATTCAACTCATATGAATTGATGAAAACAGTTCAAGATTATAGCAACTCTATAATCACTAGTGAGTATGATTTAAAATTACAGAAGAAATTCTTTCCGAGTTTAGTTACACCATCAACATATAAATTATACTATAATACTCCATTAGATAAGGGTATGTTCTTGAGTGGTGTGTCCAGTTCACCATCGATACAATTTAGAGACCCATCAAACTTAGTTAATATTATTGATGGGATATATGTTGAGGAGTTACCATCACCAACAAATGGTGTAGAGTCTATATCTATGCTTAATCCAGGTTCACAATACCAATCAGTACCCACCATAACAATATTAGGTGACGGAACAGGAGCTAAAGCACACGCAATTCTGTCCGGTGGTAGTATAAAAAATGTAGTTATTGATGCTGCGGGATCAGGATATACCGCGGCCATCGTCAATATAACACCACAACCAGGAGACACTACTGGTAAATTGGCGGCCGGTGTTGTAAACTTGCAAGGTAAGTTTGGAACACTGAGAACATATTATAACAACACTAGTCAAGTTAAAACAACATTTAATCAAAATGTTGGTGTGATTGATTATATGAATGGTATAATAACACTAAACTCTTTTAGTCCTATAGGTATTGATAACCCATTGGGACAATTCACAGTAACAGTTAAACCAACAACATCAATTATTTCATCAAGTTATAACAGAATTATAACTATTGATCCATATGATGCTAATGCAGTCACCGTTAATGTTATAGCAAAATCATGATAGAAAATCATAATTTAACAAGTTTACTCATACCATCCCAATTACCCGAACATATCCGGGATGACCCATCTTATGCGAATTTTGTTACGTTCCTTCAAGCATACTATGAATGGATGGAACAAAGTGGAAATGTAACCGACCGGACAAAAAATCTATTAAATTATAAGGATGTAGATTCTTCAACAGATGAATTCTTAAGTTATTTCTATAATGATTTCCTATCATACTTTCCCAAAGAAATACTAGCAGATAAAGTTGAATTAGTTAAGTTAGCAAAAGAATTATATAAATCTAAAGGTACACCAGCATCCTATCAATTGTTGTTTAGGATTTTGTACAACATGGATGTTGACTTTTTTTACACTAAAGATGCAGTGTTAAAAGCATCTAATGGTAAATGGTATGTGACCAAGAGTTTAAAACTATCAACAGATTTAATTTATGTTGATACTATATCATATTCCGGTAATACAATAACAATTAAAACTGTAACTGGTAATGATTTAACACCGAATACATCATTTACATTATCAGGAACAACAGCAACCACTAATCCACCCGATGGTACATGGACAGTTTCTAATATTGTTGATGATCATACATTTATTTTTAATGCGACCAATATACCAACAGGTACACTTGGAGCCATAAATGCTAGTGTTTATATACCATCAGGTTTTGCTAATAAAGATTTCTTAGATACCAACAATCTTAGAATTTTTGGTGAAACAACAAAATCAATTGCTACTATAGAAAACTCTGTAATTTCCGGTAAACGAATTGAAGTCTTCATTTCAAATATTGAGAGATTATTTGAATCTGGTGAATATATAAGAATAGTAGATACCAATAATCAAGATGTTTTATTTAATGGACGTACACTAAGAGCTAAAATTCTAGGGCAAATTAGTCAGGTTAATATCAAACCAACTAACCGGGGTTTATTGTATCAAACACATGATCCTGTTATAGTTTATGGTGGTTTGAATACACCTACAGGAATTGGAGCTACGGCCGAAGTTAAAGAAACTACAACTGGTTCTATCCAACGCATTAAAGTTGAATATGGTGGTTATGGTTATACAAATTTTAATAATTCTGGTTTACAAGGAAGTGCAAACACAAGATTAAATATAACTAATGCTACAGGTGCTCAAGCACATGTTACAGTATTAGATTCGTTTGACAATCCTAATAAAGTTGATGTTTCATTTATTCCTATAGATTACATTGGATTATGTAATAATGTCACAATAGGTAATACCACTTTAAGTTTTTTTGCCAATAATATAACAGCTAATGCAAATACCTCTTTAGCTAATTCATTCACATTTACTTCATTTTCAACTTATCCAATATCATCAGTTATTGTAGATAATGGTGGTGGAGGAATAAAACAAACTCCAGTAGTTACAGCAGATTCATTATATTATACTAAAAATTTAGCAGCATTGGCCAATTTGAAAAATTTAGGTATATTAGCACCCATACAAATAATTGATCCAGGTTTTGGATATGCAGCCAATGATAAAATTATATTTACGGGGGGGACTGGTTATCAAGCTTATGCTAATGTGACTTCAGTAAATTCTAATGGTTCCATTTTAACAACTAGTTTTGTTCATGATGCAAATAACAAGTTAGTATCATTAGGTGGAATGGGGTATACTGTTGGTACATTAATACCTCCACCAAATGTAGCCAATACTCAGATATTAAATACTTTACACAATACAGAATATAAACTAGGTTCAGGATTACCTTCATTAAGTGTTAGTTCAGTTAATGGTGCTGCAGCAAATGCTGTTTTAATAATACCAGGAATATTAGGTGATGGTGCATTATTTACACCACTAGTAGATCGGGTTGGAAGCATAACAACCATCAATGTTAGTAATTATGGTGAAGATTATATTGAGGCACCATTAGTCTCTATTAAGGTACAAGATATTATAGTAAAAGGATTAACATTAGATAATTTACCACAGACCGGTGATGTGGTTTATCAAGAACCAATATCTGTTACATTTACTGGTTCTATAGATATAACAGGTTTACTTACGGTAACAGCAGTAACCAGCGGAACTATTTTAAATGGTATGAAACTTTCTGGTGTCGGTATTAATGATGGAACTAACATTATCGCATTAACAACAGGTACTGGTGGTATAGGAACTTATGTTACTAATCAATTATTGGTTTCTGCATCAACCACAATTACCGGTATATCATATACTTATGTAGCTCTGGTAGATTCTATTACAATGTTAATACCAAATGCTGACACCACATCATCAGTATACATGTTAAGAGTTTATAATTATAATGCAAAACCAGCATTTACCACACCATTGAAGGTAGTAGATAAAACCATATCTATGATTATGACTACTGAATACAATGCAATATTACCTATTGATGATAGACGAGATGTTTATGGTGTATTAACATATGGTGACGGCACCGCAAAAGCAACAGCAAAATTCTTAAATGGTTTAACAATAGGCGAAGGTGAATATTTAAATTCTACTGGTCATCCAAGTTCTTTTGATGTTATTCAAAGTACCGAATATAACAATTATACTTATAAAATCACATTAGAAAAAGAAATTGATAAGTATAGAAAAACTTTGTTAGATTTATTACATCCAACGGGAATGAAAGTTATTGGAAGATATGCATTAAAATCTGAATCAAAATCAAATTTTAAAATATCCGATAACTTAAATATAGCGAATACATTATTATATTATACCGGTAGTTCATCATCTAATGCAACAATGTCAGTACCTATAGCAACTAATTTGTTGACTTATAGTAATGACTTTAGTAATGCGGCTTGGACTAAGAATAATGCAACTATAACCAGTGCGGCTAATATAACTCCTGATGGTACTTTAACAGCTAGTAAACTCGTAGAAAATACAGGTAGTGTTTGGCATTATATTTATGCCTCAAGAACAGGATCAAATGAAACTGTAACATTATCTGTATATGCTAAGGCAGGCGAAAGAACTGGTCTTGAGCTTAGAATGTCAAACTTTGCAACACAGTCTTTAGGTGCTGATTTTGACTTGTCTACAGGCACAGTTGGTCATATTGATAACGGTGGTGGCGATTACACCTCACCGTCAACTACTATCACAAACTGTGGCGACGGGTGGTATCGATGTTCGCTTACTGTAACTAAAGCTGCGGTAAATACAGTCAATAATGCACAGATATCATTAAGGTCTGCATCGGATGCATACACAGGCGATGGCTACTCAGGCGTTTACATCTGGTGCGCACAATTAGAAACCGGAACAGTTGCAACACCATACACAAGAACATTATCAACTACAGCTTCTTCACTAGGTGCACAAAGCACTAATATCGTTAAATTTAATGGGTTAGGTTCGTCAAATCTAAACAATTTTATTACAACAAACAGTTCTATTACCACGACAACCACACAAGGAACTGGTATATATTCTGAAATTCTATCAGCAGATACTTCAGCAAATACTATAACACTGAAAGACAATGTTTGGTTAACTTTTGCCAATGTTGCTTATGTTACAGCTAATGCTAGTAGTAATATCATTAATATTTCATCATTAACTGGTCAATATGATATTATAAATAATGGTAATTATAGCAATCCAGCATACCCATTACTGGATATTGTTAGAGTAGGTGATAATGTTATAGTTGCTAATAACATGTATAAAACAGTTTCGGCTGTAGATTACTCAAATAATATTATATACTTAAGTGCAAATTTGACAAATAATGTTAATTCATCTATGTCAGTTAATAGAACATTAACAGCAAATGCTGCATATGTTAAGATTTCTAAACCAGTTAATTGAACTTTACTATAACATAAGACAAACATAATGGCAAATCAAAATTTATTAACATATAATTCTAAAGTTTCATTAATAGAACAGTCATATTATTCTCCAGTTTCCGTTATCGTGGGGTCAACGGAAGTAATTAATACAACATATTGTTTCATTTCTAGAATTATTCCATGGACAACTGAAAATACATCAGAAATACCATCACAAAGTCAGAAATACATTAAAAACGTATTTAAAAATATGTTTGTATTGAAGAAAATAAAATCATCTGACATAAGTCCGGTGATACAACGTGTAAATTGGACATCCGGAGTAGTATACAACCATTATGCGGATGAAATTGATTTGTTGGCCAAAGATTCAAATGGGATGAATGTTTACAATTATTATATTAAGAATAAATTTGACCAAGTTTTTAAATGCTTATGGAATAATAATGGTTTAGCCTCAACAAAAGAACCATATTTTCAACCAGGAACCTACGGAACAAATAAAATATTCAATGATACAGATGGATATAAATGGAAATATATATACACCATTGATATAGGATCTAAAACAAAATATATGGATACAAATTGGATGCCAGTTCCGGTGGGGTTAAATACGCCAAATCCATTATCAACATCATCTGGTGCCGGTTCTATAGATGTTATTAACATTACCCATGGTGGTTCTGGGTATAATCCTACTATATCAACAATATATGTTAATATTATTGGTGATGGAACAGGAGCAACAGCAAGCGCAACAACACTTAATGGAGTTATAACTGATATTGTTGTTACATCACCGGGAACCAATTATACATATGCAACGGTACTGATCACAAGCAAAACAGGTACTGGTTGTACATCTATCGCACCAACGTCTCCTATTGGTGGCCACGGATTTGACCCTATATCCGAACTTGCATGTAATAGAATAATGTATACCGTAGAATTTAATTCATCAGAAACATATGATGGCATTTCTTATATACCAACAGATATCGATTATAGACAAATTGGTTTATTAGTAAATCCAATATCAAAAACAAGTTATAAATTAGAAACTACTGCCAATAAAGATATTTACAAAGCATCAACAGATTTAATTGTTGCTGGTGGCGCAGGCACATATACACTAGATGAAACAATATATCAGGGTAATAGTTTGGATACAGCAACATTTACAGCTTCAATGTTGAGTTTTGATACCGCATCTAACGTGGTGCAGTTAATAAATATAACAGGAACACCAATACTAGATGCGTCAGTTTTCGGAAATAGTTCTGGATGTGTTAGGACATTATTAAATGTTAGTCCTCCAGATTTTGTAACACAATCTGGATATTTAACATATATAGAGAACAGAACAGCCATACAGCGAAGTGTTGATGGTATTGAACAGTTTAAATTTATACTAGAATTCTAAAAAGAGAAAAATATGCCAATTAATTTCAATGTAACACCGTATTTTGATGATTTTGACCCTAATGATAACTATCATAGAATCTTATTTAAACCAGGTTTTGCGATCCAAGCAAGAGAATTAACACAATCACAAACCATACAACAAGATCAAATTACAAAGTTTGCGGATAACATTTTTAAACAAAATACTCCGGTTACGGGTGGCCAAGTAACGACAAACCTACATTGTCATTATATTAAAATACAACCTACTATTGCTGGTGCAAATATTGACTTAACATTATTTGATAAAAAATTAATACAAGATGCTACTGGAACAATTGTTGCTCGAGTTATTGCTATTTCTGTATCTACAGGCGTTTCTGGAGAAGGTGACCCAGATACATTAATAGTATCATATATTTCGGGTGTACATTTTTCAGATGGTGCATTGATATATGATAGTCTTTCAAATGCATCAATTCAAGCATTCCCAACAAATGCTACAGGATTTAGTTCAGTTGTTTCTATCGTTCAAGGTGTATTTTACATTGCAAGTACATATAAAAGAACTGATGGTACAAACATTTCTAATGGTGTATTTGTTCAAGTAAATCCACAAACAATAATATTAAACAAATATTCTAATATACCATCTAATAGAATTGGTCTTAATATAGTCGAAACTATTAATGATTATATTGATGATTCATCATTATTAGACCCTGCAATTGGAGCATCAAATTTTCAAGCACCCGGAGCTGATAGATATAAAATTTCATTAACCTTAGAAAGTCGTTCACTTCAATTAGGTGATGATGATGGATTTATAGAACTTGTCAGAATGGATGCTGGTAAAATCATTAAAATGGTTGATGGTTCTGTTTATAATGTCATTGATGATTATATAGCTAAACGCACATATGAAACTAATGGTGATTATGTTGTTGATGAATTTAAATTAACTCCTGTAGCAAATACTTCAAGTTCATTATTTGATATTAAAATTGGTAAAGGTACCGCATTTGTTCGTGGATATCGTGTAGAGAATCAATCAGAAACTACATTAACAGCAACAAGAGCAAGAACTACTGATTCAATCAAAAATAATGCTACTTTTGTTGAATATGGAAATTATTTTTATATTAACACATTAGCTGGTGTATTTGATTCTGCTGCTATATCACCAATAGATTTACATTGTGTATCATTAGCAAATATCGCAACTGCTAATACAACAACATATAATTCTACTATTGTTGGTAAAGCATATATTCGTGGTTTACAATTTGACCATTATACTACTATGACCGATGCCACATCATATGTATATAAAGCATATGTAACTGATATACAAAATAAAACTATATCAGGTAATTGTTCAGCAACCGGCACAGCAAATACTATATATTTACCTAATAATGCATCAACTTCAGCTGTAGCAAATGCTTATTATGGCGTTACAATTTCCATAGATTCTGGTCCTTCTGCTGGAGATGTTAAACGTATTGTCTCTTATAGTGGCGCAACAAGAATTGCTACTATAGATACTACATTTACTGTAATACCAACTACATCATCTGTTGTAACTTTAAAATTTGATATTAAAGATATTGAAACAATAACAAATACTGCTTATGGTACTACAACAATAAATGCATCAGCTTCAATACCAACAGTTGTAAGAAATAATGCATTACCAACAGGCGATACAGTATTACAAAATATTGTACCATCAGAATTAATATACTCATTAGGAAATCCTTATACTAGTACAATTGCTAATGCTTCATATCAATCTGCACAAGAATTTAGATCAGTTACTTTTTCTGCATATGCTGGAGGCACAAGAGCTATTTTAAATTTTGATTCTATAAACACATCAGCAGGAGCTATTCAATTTTTAGGTACAGTTCATGATAATTACATAGTTATCAATAATGCGACTGGCGCTTTAGTACCTTTTGCTAATACAGCTATTAGACATATAGCATTAACAAATAATAGTAATACAGCCACTTTAACTTGTGATGATATAAATACAGCATTTACAGCAACAGTTATTGTTAATTCTTCAATATCTAATGCTTCTAATGATAATATTAAAAAAATTAAAAATCTCAAAACTGCAAATACATCAACCGTATTTATAGCAGGAACAGAAGTTGTTGTATCAACAGTGTATGTTGATTTGACTAAAGGACAAACATACATTAAAAATGCTGGATTAGTTACACCAGGACAACCACAATCATTATATGTTTCTGATGTTAAAAGAATTGTTAAAATAATTGATACTGGTGTTGCTGCAACAGTTCCAGTAACTTCTATGTTAACTAATTCTACATACAATGTAACTAATAATTTCACATTAGATAATGGTCAAAGAGATTCATGGTACCAACATGCTAGTATTAAATTAATTCCTGGTCGACCAGCACCTAAAGGACAATTATTAGTATTATTTGATTATTATGAACATGTTGCTGGTGGTGGTTATTTTTCTATAGAATCATATTTAGCTCCACATTCAGCATTTCCTGAATCTTATGGTGAAATTCCATCATATATTGCTAAAAGTGGTATGACATATTCTTTGAGAGATTCATTAGATTTTAGGCCGTCACAGAAAAACGCACAAACATCATTCATATTTAATTTTTCTGGTAATGATGGTGGTGTTATGATACCTAATGATAACTCTATATTTAGATCAGATTATTCATATTATCTTGGTAGAAAAGATAAAGTTATTTTAAGTAAAGATAAAAATTTCCAAATAATCAGCGGTAAACCATCAATATTACCATTACCACCTGCGGTACCAGATGGTTCATTAGTCTTAGCTGATTTAACATTAGATCCATATACATCTTATATTCCGGGCCAATCTCCATTAGGCGTATTACCAAATCTATCTGTTGAAAAAGTATCACATAAACGATGGACAATGAATGATATTTCTGATTTACAAGGACGTATCAATAATATAGAATATTATACATCATTAAGTAATTTAGAAAAATCTGCTCAAAGTATGCAAATACCTGACGTTAATGGATTAAATAGATTTAAAAATGGTATATTGACTGATGATTTTTCAAGTTTTTCATCAGCTGATACATATAATGATGGATTTAATGTTTCTATTAATTCCAGAACAAAAATATTAACAGCATCACAACAAGTTGATAATTTTCCATTGCATTCTGTATATTTACATGATGCAATGGGAAATATAGATACATCTTCACTAGACACATTGGGGTTTAAAGTAAATACTATAGGTAAAACTCATATATTTACATTACCATATACAACAATCGATTTAGCAACACAAACATTAGCTAGTAATACTATCAATATAAATCCATATGCTACTCCAATCTTTGAAGGTGTAATGTCTTTAAATCCACCTATGGATAATTGGGTAGATAATACTAAACAACCAGATTTATTAATAGTTGATCCTAATTTAACATTATTCCAATCAAGCGATACATTAAATACATTATCTGTTGGTGATTGGAAAACTGTTCCTGGTTCACAATCATCATCTTCAACACAATCATCTATTAGTAGATTAAATCATGGATCATTTAATGGACCATTTGGTAATAAAGTAGGTTATACCCAGACAACTACACAAACATATAATTCTTCAGTACAATCTAAAACAACATTATCTGGATATTATGATAGTTTAGGTTCAAATTATTCACAAAAAGGTGGATATATTACAGATATTAGTATATTACCTTACATAAGAGCTCAACAAATATTATTCAGATCAAAAGGATTAGCAATTAATACTCCAGTATCAACTTGGTTTGATGGTATTAATGTAGATAATTATATTACAAATCCCGATATTGTTGAATTGACCGGTGTTACAGGTACATTTCAACCAGATGATATTATTGGTTATTATCAATCTTCAGTATTTAATCCAATAGCTACTGTAGTTTATAGTTATGTTTATCCCGATAAAACTAAAGTTAGATTATATATCATCGGTAATTTTCATACAAGTTATGTAGCAGATTTACCAATTGTCACTATAACTAATGCAAAATTTAACTCAAGTGGTGTTTATACATCAAATACAGCATCAGGTACTATATCAGGTGGTATCATAACTGTCCATAAAACTGGTTATGTATCTACTGTTGGTGGAAGTTATGTTGATGGTGGTTCAAACACTATAAAATATTATAGAGTAATGACTAATCATGGATGGTTTGCTGGCCAATATGGAATTTGGGGTTCACCTAGAGCTACAGGAAGTTTACCGGCCGGCAGATTTAATTTTACAGTACCAACTACTGGTACATATACAATGAGAGTATCAACTGATGATTCTCAAAGTGGATATATTACGGTAAATGGTACTTCTAGATGGACAACATCATTACAATCGGGTAGTTATAATGATATAGCATTAGGAACATTAACCGCAGGAACAAATTATATTACTTTTAGTATGACCACTTCACAAGATGATGGTGATGCTTATATGGCTGTTGCTATTTTTCCAACAGGTAATACTTCTAATGTTGTATTTGCCACAGATGTATTACATTTATACACATCAACAACACCAACAACTGCTGGAACAGTAACAGCTTTACCTGGTGGTGGTTTGTATTTTGTTGGAGTTACAGAATTATCTCTTAGTGGTTTAGCAAGTACTAAAACTAATTTCTATGTTGGTTCTACAATTAAGATAAACTCACAATATATTGATGTTAATCCTTATACTAGTAAAGTAACAATAACACCATTAAATTATATTGCTGTTGTGACCAGTTATAACCAATCGAGTGCTACTGTAACATTAAACACACCAGTCAATATTTCACTGGGTACAAATATACATGTTGGTGGTGATATTACATCTTATTATTCTATGGATGGTACATATACTAATTATAACTTAGCATCTACAGCAGGTGGTTTAGAAAAATTATCTACTGATGCTGCTGGAAATTTTGTTGGTGTATTTAATATTCCACCAGCAAAGTTTAAAACTGGTGATAGAGTATTTACAATTGATAATAGAACTGTTGATTCTGACCCAGCATCAGCAACCACATATGCATCAGCAACATTTACAGCTTCTGGATTATCAACCAAATCACAATCAATTAATTTTTCACCTTCTATCGATAGTGCTAAAAATACATTTACACAAACAAAATATAAAAATATATCATCAACATCAACAAAAGTTACGTATGCTCCTTATGACCCAGTAGCTCAATCTTTTATTATAGATGCTTCCACATATCCTAATGGAACATTCTTAAAATCTATTAGAGTATTTTTTAAGAGTATTGATAGTTCAAATATACCAATAACATTATCTATTGTTGGAACTCAAAATGGTTATCCTGATGGTGAAGCTTTAGATAATTCTATAGTTACTTTATTTCCGAGTCAAATGAAATATAGTAATACACCACATTATTTGGATTCTACCACATATACCGAATTTCAGTTACCAGCACCAGTTTTTATTCTTCCTGGTGTATTATATGCTTTCATATTGAAATCTGTATCGACTGAATATAATGTTTGGATTGCTGCAAAAGGGGGTACAGCATTATCATCAACTGTTAAAAATTTACCTACCGATCCAACACCAACAATAATTACCAAAATAGGTAATGTGCCTTATGTTGGTTCAATGTTTGAATCTCAAAATGCAATGACATGGACAGCTGACCAAGGTAAAGCATTGATGTTTGTATTAGAAAGATGTAAGTTTGATATCACAAAAACACCAAAACTACCATTTGTTGTTCCTAGAAATCTACCATATCGTAAATTAACTAGTCAAGATATTCAAACATATTATAATGCCAATAATATATCAAATATATTTGGTTCTTTTGCTGGTAAAAATATATTATCTGACGCTTATAATTTTACAACTACTGATTTTGTACCAGCAGCATCAGTCATTAATTATTCATTTAAATCAACATTGAATGATGCCATAAAAACATCTACTAGTGAAGTAAATATTACTCCAGGTAAATTCGCATGTCCAAATTATGATGATTTCTATCTTAATGATGGTCAAGGCGAAAGAATATTGATAGCCAATTCAAGTTCATCATTTACAATGTACTCTACTTTATTATCAGTTGATGATAATATTAGTCCTATAATTTCTGATGATGGTTTATCTTTATATAACATCAGATGGAATATTAATAATTTAGAATTATCAAATACTACTGTAACAATATCTAATGGTGGAACTGGTTATAGTAGTGCAACAACAGCAACAGTTTCTGCACCAAGTGATTTATATGGAACTCAAGCTTACGCATCAGCAAATATAGTTAGTGGTGTAATACAATCAATAGACTTTATTAATGTTGGTTCTGGTTATCAATCAAATCCAACGATAACAATTACTGATGCTGCTACTCGTTCAGGTAATACTAATGCTTCTATAGTTATAAATGGAGAAACATCACATTCTGGTGGAAATGGTTTGTCTAAATATTTCACAAAGAAGGTAGTTTTAACATCCGGTAATGATTCTGGTGATTTACGAGTATATTATACAGCTTATCGTCCATTTGGTACTAATATTTCTGTTTATTATAAAATATTAAATAGAAATGATACTCAATCATTTGAAGATTCTTCTTGGCAATTGATGACTACCACAACCAATAATAATACATTCTCAAATACTAGAGATAACTTATATGAATTTGAAGTTGCTCCAGGTATTGGAAATATGGCTAATAATAAAATTTCTTATACTAGTACTAATGGTGCAACATATACATCATTCAGTCAATTTGCTATTAAAATTATATTATCTACAAATGATAACACTAATGTACCATATTTAACTGATATTAGAGCAATAGCATTACCATCAGGAACAGGAATGTAATGTTAGTTAAAGTTAATGATTCCACATTTGTGAGAGACATTCAAACAGGGGCGTTAATCAATCAAGATTATTCGTCCCGTGATGAATATTATGCTAAGGTTAAAATGATAACCAACCAAAAAGAAGAACTAAATACAGTAAGGTTGGAGATGAATGATGTCAAAAATGATATCTCTGAAATAAAACAATTATTGTTCGCATTATTAAACAAGGGTTCAAATGGCTAATCTAACATCAATTTTAAGTTATACCAACACCTTTGGTGAGTGGATGATTCAGACTAATGCATTATCCAAAGAGAATAATGATTTAGCTGCTAACAATTATACAAAACCGACAGGAACACTTTATCTAAACTCACCAACATTAGGACTTCAAGTTGCTAACAATGCAGTAATTGCTGGTCAGTTACAAGTTACGGGTATAGGTTCTTCAGCATTTATACAGAATAATCTTACGGTATCAACTGGTCAAGTTTACTTCTCAAATACTATATTAGGGTTGACCAATGCAGGACAAGCAAATATAGGTGGACCACTATTAGCATTGTCCACAGGAACAGGTCTTACGGTTTCCAATAATGCGGTTGTACAAGGTAATACTGCTATCTGGGGCAACACCACGATAACAGGCAACACAGCAATTGCAAATAATTTGGTGGTTACTAAGAACACAACATCAAATAACATTAATGTCACATATAACTCAAATACCAACACATTAACAGTATTCAACAATGCTTATGTGAACAATGATTTAAATGTTGGCAATAAAACATTAACTAATACACTACAAGCTAATACCAGTGTTAACACAGCAACATTAAGTGTTACCGGAACAAGTTTCTTAAATGTAGTTCAGGCTAATACCAGTGTCAATACTGCTACATTAAGTGTTACTGGTTCTAGTATACTGAAT
>Ga0114962_10001337_pt1 | contig 21356 bp, 19 predicted proteins | sample C_130820_MF_Meta_FD_87017 | JGI IMG/M metagenome (GOLD analysis project Ga0114962, IMG submission 87017) | Freshwater microbial communities from Lake Croche, Canada to study carbon cycling - C_130820_MF_MetaG | ecosystem: Environmental > Aquatic > Freshwater > Lake | place: Lake Croche, Canada... | reverse complement strand
CGCGAGGGATTGCTTCGCAGCGCGAACTTGGCCTTGGCGTCTTCAAAAAACAGTCGCTGATTGGTTCCAATTCGCACCGGAAACGAGGCTCGAAAGCCTTGGTCGTCTAAAAGCGAGCTGAGGTCGTCTTCCGGGCCCACCTGAAACAAGAGGGCGTAGTAACTGATGGGGTGGCGCAGGTCGGTCACTCGAATTTCATGAAACTCACCGGGCACCGAGAGGAAGAGTTGACCTCCCAACAGCGGATGCAAGGTGCCCCCTTGGTCGAACTGACCCTTCCCACCCACGAAGTAGTGAAACTCATACTGGCCTTCTAGGTGGGCATGCCGGCGGGAATGCCAGCGCACCATGCGGTCTTCCTTGAGTTGGTAGAGAAACACCACGTCGAGAATGGTCATGGGAGTATTCTAGCCGGGCATCTCAACGCGGACTAGCTTTTCCGTCGGTCGATCGCCTTTTTAGCGGGTACTGAGGGCCTTCCTAAACTGATCACGGTAGGTAACGAGTTCTGGCCAAGTGTAAAAGATCAGCACCTTCTGGTCTTTGATCGCGTTGCTTTTGGGTTTGTTGCCGGTGACAAACTGATTAAAGCTTTCAGCGAAATCTTCGAAAAGGCCCGTTGCGGCGTAATCGTTAACGAAGCTGGCCGGAGCGCTCTTGTACAGGGCCGTTCCTTCTTCCTCGCTGGAGGTGCTGGTGCCAAGGTTGGGGTAGGTATTCTTCCAAAACTTTTCGTAGAACACGTTCAGGTAAGCGTCTTTCTTGAATGTTCCCTCCTCAATCTGCAGGGTGCCGGTGGCGTTTTGGTCCATTTGGCTGGCCCGAAAACTGAGAACGTGTCCAAACTCGTGGATAATCGTGTGTTCAAAATCGGGTAACACTTCGGCATCGCGGTCGATAAAGGCTGATTTGGCGCTGGGCAAACTCAGACCTAGCGTAAAGCTCTGACTATCGTCAGACTGTTCGATCCATCCATCAGTTTTGGAGTCGGAATTACTCTCCACCGGTTCAAAAAATTCCAAACGACTGACTAGGTTCAACAGGTTGGTGGGGACAAGGGCGGTTACGGCTTTCCAGATGGTGTCATGGGTCTTCTTGTCGGCCGCTGAGAGGGTGAACTCCGAGTCTGGTGTTAATTTTCCCTTGACGGCTAGGTAGGCCGCAATGGTAGTGGTGTCTTCCTTTGCTTCCTGCGCAAAAACGAGCGTTGTTGAAAAAAGCAGAATAAAACAAACCGCAAGACCGCGATGAATAGAGTTGGCGATTTTAATGAGATCAGTATAATACGCCCATGCTTACTCTCGACGTCAAGAAAACCCTACCGTGGATCCTTTTTCTCATTTTTTTTGCCGTTTTAAATGAAACCGTTTTCGGAGTTTCCACGCCGGCGATACAGGCCGAGTTCGCGCTGAGTTCTACGGGCGTGAGCTGGATGACCACCATGTTCATTCTGTTTTTCGGAGTTGGGACCATCATCTACGGCAGGTTGTCGGACCTGTTCAGCATCCGCCGCCTCCTTGGTTTCGGAGTGATACTCTACGCTGTGGGCTCGGCCTTTGGGTTTGCCTTTCAGGGAAATTACGCCACCGTGCTGGTGGGGCGAGCCCTACAGGGAGCCGGTGGCTCGGCGCTTCCCGCGCTGGTGATGGTGATTGTGGCACGCTACTTTGCCCCCGAGGTGCGAGGGCAGCTCTTTGGGTCTATTGGTTCGGTGATTTCGTTTGCGGCGGGCATAGGGCCGGTGATCGGCGGCTTTGTTACCTCGCAAATGCATTGGGGCTGGCTGTTCCTGATTCCCCTGCTCACGCTGGTGGCGTTTCCGTTTTTGATGAAGGTATTGCCCCAGGAAGCCACCAAGCCAGGTAAGCTGGACTTTGTCGGTGCAGGGGTTTTGACCTTGGGCCTGACGGCTATCATTTTGTGGCTCACCTACCCCGACTGGTATTGGCTGGTTGCGGGCCTGTTGCTGCTCGCTGGCTTTGTGGCCCGCATCCTCACCGCTCGTGAACCCTTCATCGACCCAAAACTTTTTTCAATACGCCCCTTCCGGGCCGGGGTGATTACCACCTTTGTGCTCTTTGGAGCCTTTATCGGCTTGAACTTCCTGTTGCCGCTGATGCTGCACCGAGTCAACGGACTCGACTCACAAGGGATTGGGCTGGTTCTGTTCCCTGGGGCCATTTGTGGAGTGTTTTTTGGCCCCTTCAGCGGGCGCATGGCCGATAGGGTAGGCAACCACAGGGTGATGGTGATCGGTATCGCGTTGTTGGGAACCAGCCTGCTGCTCAGCCCGCTGGTGTTGGGCTACCCCGTGTGGGTGCTCTCGGCCCTGCTTGTGTTTCTGTTCACCGGGCTGACGTTTTTTAACACCGGCGTGATCAATGGCGTTTCCAACACACTTCCTGAAACGGAAACAGGGGTGGGAATGGGCGTATTCAACCTAGCGGGCTTTTTGGCAGGCGCCGTGGGTGGAGCCATAGTGGGCCGCGTGCTCGACGCCAAAGCCCTTTCCGACGGTGGCATTTTGCTGGTGGTAGGAATTATCGTTACCGCCATCGGCTTGTGGTACATCCTCGCGGTTAGGAAACGACCGGTGGCGGTGTAGTTCAGGGCCGGTAGGTTGTTTTGCGGGGTGAGCCCGGGCCATCTGGTAGCTTCGTGTTTTACAACAAGGGCAAGACCGCGAAAGGCTGGCGTTACCTTGAGGACGCCCCCGAAGACGCCAGTTCGGGCATCCGTTGGTCCAACGGCACCGCCATCGAAGTGGAGACCGGCATCGACATGTGTAGTGGCAAAGGCAACACCGACGCCACCGTCAAGGCACAGGGGAGCGGTAGCTATGCGGCCCAATTGTGCCACAAACAAAGCTACGGTGGTTTTTTAGGCTGGTTCTTGCCTAGCACGGACGAGTTGGATCTGCTCTACGGCGTACTTGGCGCAAAAATCAGAGACGCGAACTCCCACCGGGCCGTAGGTTAGTACTGCTACGGGCTGCGCATTGAAGACCTGAGTACCTAGGGATTACTGACCGGAAAGCCTGTGTAGGCAACCTGGGGCGGAACGATCACGGCTAACGCAGGAGTCTGGGACAAGGAGTTGGCCCGGTACGCGGCAACCGTGAACAGTGTTCCCTAGCATTTGGAGGATAGCTTCATCCGTTTCGAGGTTGTCCAGGACGGCCTTAGCTTCGGGGGCAGAGGGACACGTTGCAAAGATAGACCCCAACCGACCAAAACCGGTCGAAGTAGACAGCCTGCTATTTATGCGAACCTAGGAGGGAGTACTATAACCAACCAATGCTGACCACAAGGGACTGAATGAAAGGGTTTCTTTTCAGCGAAATCAGTGGATCACTTGAGTTAGTAAATAGGAGTAACGAAATGGTGAACTGTCAGAATCCCCGAGTTGTCCACCAAGTGGAAGGAGAACTTGGCGGACTACCAGGGACCAACTCTCGCCGGCTTCTTTGAATGCTAGGCTCACCCCTACCGTAGCCTGGACATTGATCCCTTTAGGCTTGGCCAGTCGCACCGAATCGGCCGAACCTGCCCGTGCAGTCCACTCACCGAGGACCTTCCACCCCAGTCGTTGATTTATCCCCACCAGGGCGACAGCGTTTCCATCCGCGTCGAGAAAAGCTAGTAGGATCGAAGGCCCATCGAACAGATTTTTCGGCGTGACTTCCAATTGCCGGCATCGGTCGAGCGGCAAGTCACCTAGACTGAGCCCAAGTAGCCTTAGGACAGTTGGTTTTCCCTCAACTTCGAGCGTGACCTCAAGACCTCCGGTCCGGGAAGCTTCTACCGAAACGATCTTACCTCGGAAGGGTTGCCTCGCGGCCCCCTCCACCGAAAGGGTGCGAACTTCACTCCATCCCTCGTGGCCGAGGAATGTGGCAGCAAGGAGAACCAAAACAACCCTTGAAGGGAACCGACTCATGGATTGGGCCCGTGTACATTCACCAAAAGAGTCGGACAGGGCCCAGAGGTCTCTGGATTGGAATTGTTCAAAATTGATCGGGGATCCACCGTGGCGCTGACCACTGAGCTTCGAGACCGGGCAGTGGGTGCCAATGTACCCAAGTTGTACCCCAAATAGCTTCGCTGGAACACAGAGCTGATGCCTCCCCAGTCGTTGTAATCGTGAAGAATCCCAATGACAGTCCCTGTCGATCCCATTAGCTGGAGGATATCGAGCGAGTGGTTGGCCAAATACCCCGAACCAGAGGCAGCAAACGCGATTGCCGCAGTAAGCGAGGGCTGAAGAATTCCAGCGTTGTCATTGGTAGTTGATTCCACAAGTTGCGCACCCAAGCCATGTGAGTAGTCAATCTTGAAATTGGCGTCTAGAGGGCTGTCGCCACCCCAATTTGACCAAAGGCTCGCACTTTGCCAGACCGTGTTGAGCGAGAGCGAGGTTGCGCCGGAGTAGCCCACCGCACCGTTGGCGTCCCAATATTGACTGTAGTACCTGCCCGGAACACCCGTCGAGGTGGTCGGCAAGCCACCGAGTTGGTAAAGATAGTTCATGATGCTGAAGTAGTTTGGTTTGTAGTTGGTGTTCTCGTCGCCGCCATGACGCAAACCAAGGTTGTGTCCGAACTCATGCATGACGGTCGCGGCCTGCCAGTTAACCAGCATGGCGGTGTTTTGTGCCGCTGTGTACGAACTGGTCGCTGCGGTTGTCAGCCCCCAGGTCCCCAACGTGATGATGGATGTGCTCCCCCACAAGTAAGCAATCCCCCCGGAACCGCCCACTGTGGCAGGGCTCGTCTGGTTGTAGGCGAAAAGCATGTAATAGAAGACCGGCCTCTTGGCAGCGCTCATGTAGGCGGATTTGTACTGGATCGCGTTGGCGTAGCCACTGAGTTTACCCAGGTGTGCTCCGACAACATAGGGCACTCTGTGGTCGGTTCCATCGAGGTTGTAGTTGGCGGTGTCTCCTGGCGTCAAAGAAAACAGCGTCCCGACGTCAAAGTGCAGGTGATACCCTTGAGTCAGAAACGCCGCCACAACTTTGTCCAGAGCCTCCTTCCGCGGAATGAGACCGGGGTCGGTCGCCGCAAGAGAACTATTCACCATGTAGGAGATATGAATGAAGATGTCTTTCTGCCCGGAACGAGCACCCCACGCGTAGAGGGGGAGTCCGGCCAGAGTTGCATTAACTGTCTTTGCGGAATCCGGAACTCCGTCCCCGTCGGAAGCGTTGTCCGTTGTGACATCGTTGCCCCCCCCCAATGAGTTCCAGGCATACCCAGACCAATCGGCAGCCGACTGGGTGGTTGTCCAAGAGAAGTTGCGGGCCAAAGACGCACCAACCGTGGCGCTCGCACCCGTAAACGCTGGGGCTGTTCCGGTAAAAGCAAAGGATGAAGAACTCGGTGAGTCAACCGAAGACCCATAGCGTACGAAGTCAACTGTCGATCCTGCAGAGTTCTGAAGCTCAACAAAGCCTGTGGAATCCGAGATCCAAGGATAGTGGGGATTGGTTAAGGCCCCATCGTCCAAATACACCGTCATTCCGCCTGACTCCTGATCGGCCGTGACCCTCGCCCGAATCACCGCATAGCCATGACTCCCGATTGTGAGCGTCGGCAGCGTGAAGGTTCTGACCCCTGCGTCGGGAAACGTTGCCGTTGTGGTTTCGTCGTTAGTCCGCGACCCCGTTTTCAAATGGTAGTTGGCCAAGTTCACCGAAGCAGAAGTAGGGTTGTAGAGCTCAACTGCACAGGAGTCCCCCGTGTAGTGGGCGTTTCCGATTTCATTGATCAGCAGGTTGGTGGCCGGTACAAAAGGTATTGCGCTTGCCTGGCTGGATGCAGGTGATTCACCGCTGCCATTGACCGCCGTCACCACGTAGAAATAGGTCGTTCCGTTTGTCAAAGCCTTCTGGGTGTAGGGACTGGCGACGCCGGTATTCTTAGTGCCACTTAGGGGTGTAACTCCGCTGGTTGTCGACCAGTACAGATTATAGCTCGTGGCGCCGGTGACGGAGGCCCAGCTGACGGTTGCCTGAGCATTGCCCGAAATGGCGGACACGCCGGTAGGGGCATCAGGCTTGGAATCTACGATAGGAGTGATAGGTGCGATAGGATCTGTACAAGAAACAAACAACAACGAGATCGCAACAACTATGATCAAAATCGCTAGTCGATTCACGATATACTCCTAAAATTGCCATAATTGTTTACACTACAAACGGCAAAGGGAGTTGTCAAGGGTCAGGCTCTTGGGAATGGTGCACCTAGCGTTGGTTTTTGAAATAACCGAAGAAATGCAAATGGATTTGGGAAAAATTAGGGCAACCTCAGTAGATTCGCCGAGCGCGCAGCAAGCTGGCACACCCACGGCCAAGAGTCACCGCTGGACTTCGCCTCACAACGTCAGCAAGCCTGACCACATCCACGCTTTCCCAGGAAACTCCTGCTACTCCTTGCTTGCTAAATACTCATCGTAGGGGCCCTCGTACACCCGCAAGCTACCGTGGTCGATTTCAAACACGCGGTTGGCTAGGTGCTTCAAAAAGTACCTGTCGTGGCTGACGATCATCACGGTGCCCTCAAACTGTTGCAGGGCCTCGAGAAGCACTTCGCGGCTGGCGATATCGAGGTGGTTGGTGGGCTCGTCGAGCACTAGAAAGTTCACGGGGCTGGCCAACAGGCAGGCCAACATCACGCGGCTCTTTTCGCCACCTGAGAGCACGCTGATGCGCTTGTCGGCATCATCACCGCTGAATTGGAAGGCCCCTAGCAAGTTTTTGATGCTACCAACCGATTCCCGCGGCAAGCGGTCCTGCAGTTCCTCCAGAATGGTGCGGTCGTCGTGGAGGAGGTCGCCGGAGTACTGGCTGAAATACCCCAATTGCACACTAGCTCCCACCACCGAGGTGCCGGAGGAGGGATCCGTTTGCCCGGTGATCACCTTGAGCAGAGTAGATTTTCCGGCCCCATTTACCCCGGTGACGGCGATTTTGTTGGTGCGCACCACGGTTCCTTCGAGCCCGCTGAAAACACTTTGGTTGGCGCCGTTGGAAAGCTGCCACGCCTTGGAGAGGCCCTTGAAATCCACCACGACGTCCCCCGAGCGCTTCAAGGCGCCAAACTGCACCTTCATCACCTTGGTTTCGCGGGGGATTTCGATGCGCTCAATTTTTTCGATGGCCTTCACCCGGCTTTGCACCTGCGCGGCATGGCTGGCTCGGGCAGCAAACCGGGCGATAAACTCCTCTTCCTTGGCCAGCATGGCCTCCTGCCGCGCTTTGGCAGCGATGAGGTTGTCGCGCCGGATTTCCCGCTCGCGCAGGTAAAAGTCGTAGTCGCCGGAATAGGTGGTGATGGTTTGGTTGGCCACCTCCACGGTTCGTTTGCAAATGCGGGTCATGAACTCCCGGTCGTGGCTCGTCATCACCAGGGCTCCAGGAAACTCCTTGAGCCACGCTTCCAGCCAGACGATGGTTTCGAGGTCGAGGTGGTTGGTGGGTTCGTCGATGAGCAAGGCATCCGGGTTGAGAAGCAAGATGCGGGCCAGAGCCACCCGCATTTTCCAGCCACCGCTCAGGGTCTCGATGGGTTCATGCCAACGGGCGCTGCTGATGCCCAAGCCCTCAAGAATGGTCTCGGCCCGGTTTTCCAGATCGTAGCCGTCCCGGGTCATGAACTCGTGCTGCAACTCTCCGTAGAGATCCATTTCTTTGTCAGACAATGGATTGCTCGTATCGCCCATGCGATGTTCCAGCTCAGACAGCTGTTCGCCGATGGCGGCCACTTTGCCCGCACCGGCCAAAACTTCGGCCAGCACCGACCGACCGGCCATTTCCCCCACGTCTTGGCTGAAATAGCCCACCACCACCTTGGGGTCAAGGTTCACCTGTCCGGTATCGGGAGTCTCTTCCCCCGTGATGAGGCGGAAAATAGTGGTTTTACCCGCACCGTTGGGGCCCACCAAACCTATCTTGTCGCCGGGACGAACGAGAAGATCGGCTTGCGTGAGCAGGACGCGGCTGCCATAGGCGAGAGAAACTTGACTCAAGGTGATCATGGGCCGGGATTGTATCGGAAAGCACCGATGGACGACAATGGCACCCATGAATGCCCTGTTCAGTGCTTGGGTCAACTTACGCAACTCGCTCGACTGGTGGCTCAGAAACTCGTTGACTTGGTCTCCCAGCGCTAGGGAACAGGCCGAAGAAAAAGGCGAAGCTGATGCCCGCGAAACTCACTTTATAGCCAACTATTTTTTGTTCTCCGCCCGTCAGCGTATGACCAACTCACGTTGGCAACGTAATTTGGCCGTGCTTGAGCGCTTGGAATCGGCCTCCCGTTCGCCAGCATTGGACAAGCTCTTGCGGCAGACCGGCCCCCTGAGAATCCTCGACATTGGCAGCAAGAACTTCGACTATGTGGATGCTTTAGCCGGCTTTTTTTCCCGTTGCCTCTCCCACAGGGACGTGCAGATCACAGGTCTGGAAATTGACGCCCATCGCCGCTACACCGATTTACGCACGCGCCGTGCCTGGGCTGAGCACTACGTTTCGTTTGTGCCTTCGGCCCGCTACTTTGCTGCTGACCTGCTCAATCATACCGAAACCTACCATGCCATCACATGGTTTTTCCCTTTCTTAACGGAGTATCCTTTGCTCAGGTGGGGCCTACCGTTGTCGTTGTTTCAGCCGGCCACGCTACTGGCTCATGCTTGGAGTTTGCTCTTGCCCGGAGGTGTGCTCATTCTGGTCAACCAAACCGACGCTGAGCTCGAAACCCAGTGCAAACTTCTCGCGGAACTCGGAGCGCCGTTTGATCCAAGGCAAGGGCGGGTGACGGTTGCCTACAAAACTTCGGCTTTCATCTCATCGAATGAGAGGTTGACAAGGAATGGATAAGGAACCCGCTGGTCCACGGCTATTTAACCTGCTATTTATAGGAGTACGCTCGTTCCTTACGTTGGGTCTTTGGGGCGCTTTGTTGATCGGAGTGATTGCTTACCGTTCTTACCGAGCCAAAAATCCGGGCAATCGCCCGAAGTCTGTTTCAGCATAACGAACAAGGAGAATTTTATGTCTAGCCGATACAGGGAATTAACGAAAATCGTGGTAGAAGAGAACCGAAAAGTTCTCGAGGCGGTTTCCGAACACGAAGTCGCTCTTCTGATTGATGAAATTGAAAAGGCCAAGGTGATACAGTTGTTCGCCATGGGCCGGATGACGGCCTCGATGCGTGGCTTTGCCATGCGGCTCAAGCACATGGGCCTCGACGCCTACGTGGTGTTCGACACCACAACCCCCGTGATTGGCAAGGGAGATCTACTCATCGTGAACTGCGCCGTTACCGAAATCGACTTAGGAATCATCCAGCGGGCGAAGAAGGCAGGGGCCCGCGTCGCCATCATCACCGCGCACCCAGAGTACGAGCAGGGAAAATACGCGGACCTGAAAGTTACCGTTCCCGGGCAGATTTTCGGCACGCCGCCAGAGATTGCGTCGGTTCAGCCCATGGCCTCTTTGCTGGAACAGGCACTTTTCCTTTTTGAGGATATTGTGGTAATGATGCTGATCGAGAAGCGCAAGGTGCCGATGGAAGATATGCAAAAACGCCACACAAACCTGGAAGGAGTCATGGGTTCATTCGCCTAAGGCCTGCATGAACCACCTCGGCGTCGATTTGGGAACAGCCTCGCTTAAACTCCTTCTCGTGACTTCCGACGGAGCTGAACAAATCTGGTCTCAGCCGTACGCCGTGACTTCACCAAGGCCTGGCTTTGCCGAGACCGAACCTTCCGCCTGGCTGGTGGCCCTGCGAAAAGCCTCTGCGCAACTGCCGGCTGAACCGCTGGCCTCGGTAGGACTTTCGGGCCAAATGCACGGCATTGTTCCCTGCAGTTTCAAACGCGGTGCTCTCCATCCTGCCATCTTGTGGGCCGACCAACGCGGTAAAGACGTCCTGACTCGCCTCGGTGAGCTCGGACCGGAAAGTGTGCGCCGCGTGCGAAACTCTTGGGCCAGCGGAATGGCGGTAACCTCCATTCTATGGCTGCAGGAGAATTATCCTGCACTTTACGCTGAAACCGACGTTTTCCTCACGCCCAAGGACTATTTACGGTGGGTAATGACCGGAGAAGTGGGCACCGACCCTTCCGACGCCAGCGGAACTCTGCTCTATGACTTGGCGCAGGGAGGCTGGATGACCGATCTGCTCGAGCGCATGGGCCTCGACCCGAGAAAGTTGCCAACAATCTTTGACAGTGCTTCCCTAGCGGGCACAGTGACTACCGAGGGCGCTCGCCAGACGGGCTTGCCCGAGGGTGTGGCTGTTGGGGTAGGGGCAGGGGATACTCCGGCCGCCATTTTTGGCTCAAACCTGCCCGTCGGCGATACCCTGCAGATCAGTATCGGCTCCGGCACCCAGGTCGTCCGTCTTCTGCCTAAATTGCCAGAGTTTAACCCCTCTCTCAACGTCTTCGAAAGCGTGAGAGCCGGTGTGTATTACCAGATGGCGGGAATGCTCAACGGAGGGGTTGCACTGGAATGGGTACGCAAGACTGTCGGCTTGGACTGGTCTTCGTTTTACTCCAACATCAAGCAGAAAGAGGCGCCTCTCGACCTCGTATTTTTACCCTACCTGACGGGGGAACGGACTCCCTACCTGAATCCAGACGCCCGTGCCTGCTGGGCGGGCCTCGGCCTCCACCATCAACCCAACGACCTGCTTCATTCGGCCCTCCTTGGTGTCGCTTGCTCGGTTCGCCTTGGTGTTCAGACTTTGGGGACAGGGGGAGTGATCCACTTCCGCCTTGTTGGGGGTAGTACCCGTTACGTGTTTTGGAACCAAATGCTGGCTAACGTGCTGCAGGTTCGCCTTAGTGTTTCCACCCAGGGTGATATTTCTGCCCGAGGGGCGGCTATGCTAGGTGCGAAGGCGGCGGGGCTTAAGTGGATTCCTCAACAAGAGTTCCAGACTTACGAGCCCCAACCTTGGCCCGGCATCGACGACTACTTCCGCCGCTTCCAAGACCTCTATGCACGCCTCTATAGCGATAAGTAGCAACCAAAGATCCCCGGCCCGAGATACCCTTAGTCTTTTTCGTCGGTCCAAGGGCGAAGTTTCGACTTATCCACGGGTGGCAGGTTCTTCCCCTTTTGGATGCCGACGACTATGGTGGTCACGATGCCACCCACGAGCGTTAAAATGACAACGACAAACCAGAACCCTGCTGACATACCTTCACAATACACCCAAAGTCTCTTTACGTCGTTGCCGCTCGGGGCTTCCCTTCTTGCTACGCTCAACCAGTTAGGCTACCTGACAATGACCCCCATACAGGCCCAAGCGCTGCCGCTGACTTTGGGTGGTCGGGACCTCTTGGGACAGGCCGCCACCGGGAGTGGGAAGACGGCGGTTTTTTCGCTGACTCTTCTTACGCGGGTGAACCCACGGTTCTTTGGTGTGCAAGCGTTGGTGCTTTGCCCTACCCGTGAACTGGCCGACCAGGTTGCTGCCGAAGTTCGCAAACTCGGCCGATCGGTGGCAAACCTCAAGGTGATTTCGCTCTGCGGAGGGGTGCCTGTGAAGAGCCAACTCGACAGTTTGGCCCACGGCGCCCATGTGGTTGTGGGAACACCTGGGCGCGTTCTCGACCACCTCGGCCGCAAAAGCCTGATCCTCGAAGGACTGCGGATACTTGTGCTCGACGAAGCCGACCGGATGCTCGACATGGGCTTCGCGGACGATATGGCCAAGGTTGCCCAAGAATGCCCACTAGACCGGCAGACGCTTCTGTTTTCGGCCACCATGCCTGCTCAGGTCGAGGACGTCGCCGGCCCTTTTCTCACGAATCCGTCGCGGGTGTATATTTCCGCTGAAGCCGATAAAATCTCAATTGAGCAGTTGTTCTTGGAGACCACCCGAGACGAAAAAGCGACCTTGCTGGCCGCGATTTTCGATTTTTACCGGCCAGAATCGACGCTGGTGTTTGTGAACACTAAGGTATCCGGGCGCGAGTTGACCGCAGAACTGGTACGGTTGGGGTTGTCCGCCCGTGACCTCTCGGGTGATCTCGAGCAACGGGAACGCGACGAAGTGATGGCTCTCTTCGCGAGCCGATGCCTGCCCATCGTGGTGGCCACGGATGTGGCTTCTCGCGGGCTGGATATTGCAAAACTAGATCTAGTAGTGAATTACGAGCTGAGTCCGGACCCTGAGGTGCATGTTCATCGGGTGGGTCGCACAGGGAGGGCTGGTGAGCTTGGGCGCGCGGTCAGCTTGGTTGCCCCCCACGAAGTGACGCTGCTCCGACGGGTCGAAGAGTTGACCGGAGGCCGGTTCCCTTGGTCGCCGAAGGTGCCTGAAGTCTCTGGTGGTCAGCCGCAAGTTTCACGTTTTGTCATGTTTCGGTTCTATGATGGAAAAAAAGACAAACTGCGCCCTGCTGACGTTCTCGGCGCCTTCACAGCAGGACTCGGCCTCACCCGCGAGCAGGTGGGCACCATCAAGGTTACCGAATGGGGAACTTGGGTGGCGGTGGCTCGTGAGATGGCAGGTACCGTTGAGCAGGGCTTGCCCTCGTTAACGATCAAAGGAAAAGTCCGCAGGGCGGTGAGGGTGAGCTGAGTTCCTAGGCTAGATTGTCCATCATGTGGCCCGACTTTCCGGCCTTGGTTTTCAAGTAGAAGTCATTGTGCGGATTCGAGGGAATGATGAGCGGAATGCGTCCGGAGACATTGACACCCAGAGCTTTGAGGCCGTCGATCTTTTTAGGATTATTCGTCATCAACTTGACACTTTTGATGCGTAGCGAATGGATCATGTGGGCGGCGATGCTGTAGTCCCGCTCATCATCGCGGAAGCCGAGGGCCAAGTTGGCCTCAACGGTGTCCATCCCCTGATCTTGCAGAGTATAGGCTCGGATCTTGTTGAGCAGGCCAATGCCCCGGCCTTCTTGGCGCAAGTAGAAAAGCACTCCCCGTTCCATTTTTCCTAGAGCTAGCAGCGAAGCTTCGAGTTGGTCGCGGCAATCGCAGCGCAGGCTTCCTATGGCATCGCCTGTCAGGCACTCCGAGTGCATCCGGATGGGAACGTCTTCATAGCCAAGCACATCGCCGTGGACGAAGGCTGCGTGCTCCTTGTTGTCACGGTTGTTCCAGAAAGCCACAACCTGAAAGTCACCAAATCGGGAAGGAAGTTGGGCTGCCGCCACCACTTTGATGCAGACATTGTCCTTACCCACTCCTCTACATTCGTGGGTTTTATCGGCTTCCACCAGTTCGGCGAGGGATTGGATTTCATGGGTGTTCACGGTAAGCCTCCTGAGGGAGTATACTTCACACCGGACAGGAGGGCAAATTTGGTCCGCGATTTCGTCATTGTGGGTGCTGGATTAGCCGGTCTCGCCCGTGCCCGGGTTCTAGCCGAAGCAGGGGCCGCTCCCCTGGTTTTAGAACGTTCCTATCGGTCGGGGGGGCGTTTGGCGACCCGGGAGCTCGGGGGTGCGACCTTTGACTATGGTGTGGTTTTTGTGAGCTCCCACGACCGGGATTTCCTCACTTGGGCCAAGAACGCCGCAGGTGATCGGTTGATTCCCGGTTGGCCGCAGCGCGTGGAAGGATTGGGAACACCCTGCCAACCGTGGTCGCTAGGGGCCACCGAGGAACGCTTCGCCCTCCGGGGTGGCCTCAACCAACTAGCAGTTGAAGAGTGTAGGTGTGTGGTCCAGGCAGGGGGCGAACTTCGCCTCAACACCGAGGTGACTGCTCTGGCGGCCCATCGTGATGGCATCGAGGTGCACGTGGCCAATGGCGAGGTGATCGTGGCCCGTAACCTCGTCTTGGCGTTGGCCCATCCACAAGCGGTGGCGCTCTTGGCGACTTTGGGCGAAGCGCCTCTCGCTCGAGCCATGCGTGCCACGCTCGACTTGTTTCCCGCGGTTCCTAGCCTCGTAGTAGCGGCTGTGTATGACGAAGCCCCCCAGCTCCCTTGGGATATCAGCTACCCTGAAGACTCACTCTTGCAGTTGGCATCGCACGAAAGCACCAAGACTCCCGCCGACGGCCGTACGGTTGTGGTTTATCAGGCCCGTCCCAACTGGTCAGCCAAGAGGATCGAGGAACCCAAAGAGAACTGGAGGCAAGAAATCTTGGCTGAAGCTGCTCGCCTGTGGGGACCTTGGGCCGCGTCCCCGCAACATCTACACGCCCACCGGTGGAAGCACGCCCGTTTGGACGGTTCAGGAACAGCACAACGTCCTCTCGTCGTACCGTTCGCGGGGGGGACATTGACCCTAGCCGGAGAGTTATTCTCGGAAGTCGGTGGGGTTGCCGGCGCCTGGGTTTCTGGTCGCCGTGCTTCAGCCTTCACGGGGAGTTGAACTCCCACAAGTCTTTGCGATATAGTCCTTGCACTTCGTCCCCCGAAAAGGAGTTTCTCCGTGTCGAGAACCACTAAGATCGTGCTTGGGTGCCTCATTTTAGTGGCCCTGTCTATTGTTGCCGCCTCGGCAGCTCCCTTGGTCCTAAAAGTTGGTTCCATCGCACCTGAAGCAACGCCTTGGGGCGAATCGCTCAACAAGCTTGCTGCCGAATGGAAACGAGTCTCCAATGGGCAGGTTGAACTGAAGGTCTACCACGGGGGAATCGCAGGGGGCGAATCTGATTCCATTCGTAAAATGCGCCTTAACCAACTTCAGGGGGCCGTCCTAACGTCATTTGGCGTGAATGAGCTCACCAAAGACTTCCTAACGCTCAGCATTCCGTTCATGATCCGCACGGACGCTGAACTCGATTATGTGCTATCCAAAGTCTCTGATCGCTACAAAAAAGAGGTCGCCGCACAGAAGTTCTACGTCTTCGCTTGGTCGAAGGCAGGCTGGGTGCGATTCTTTAGCAAGACGCCAGTCAGGTTGCCAGCTGATCTCAAGCCCTTGAAACTTGGCTCCAACCCTGTCGATCAGCAGATGTTCGAAGCTTGGCAGTCCATGGGCTACAATCAGGTGCCCGTAGAACTTCCCAATACTCTCACAGCTCTGAACTCAGGCCGGATAGACGCTCTCTATGCCAGTCCCATCGCGACCGGCGGCTTCCAGTGGTTTGGTATAGCCAAGTATATGGCCTCCATTAAGATCGCCCCGTTTTTGGGGGGAATTGTGTTCACCCAAAGTACCTGGGACAAGATTCCTGCCAACCTGAAGCCGGCCCTAGAGGCCGCTGCCGCACCAATCTTCGAGAGACTTGACGCAGACATCCAGCAAATGGAGGTCAGCGCGATTAAGACCATGAAAACCTACGGGCTCATCGAAACCACCGTCTCGCCGGCTGACGAGTTGGTTTGGAAATCTGAAATGGATACCGGTCTCTCGGGCCTGCTTGGCAAGAGCTTCAACAAGGAGGTCTACGACATCATGGTATCGGCGCTGGCGGAGTACCGGAAGAAATGAGCGACCTCCTTCGCGCCCGGCCTGGCAACAGGTTTGTGGGCATACTCCATCGAACCGAAGAGGGTGTGGGAATTGCCAGCTTGGTACTTCTGCTCCTCTTGCCTCTGTCGGACTTCCTGGCGCGTAAGTTTTTCGGAGAACCCATTCCAGGTTCGCTCATCACAACCCGCCACCTGATTCTGTATGTCACTTTTATTGGAGGAATGCTGGCAGCACGTGAAGGTCAGCATCTTGCTATTGGGACATTCCTGAGTTTCGCCAATGCCAAATCGAAAAGCCTGCTTAATGCGGTGACCGCCTTTGTCGCCGTCTCCGTCACAACAGCGTTTACTTGGGGTGCACTTTCGCTTTTCCTTACGGGTTTTACCCCGGGAGCCTTAGTCGGTTTCATTCCACTGCCCTTGTTCACTGTGATTCTTCCTGTTGGTTTGGTATTGATCACCGTTCGGTTTGTTACCCAGGCAGAAACCTCAATGCGAGGAAAAATCGTCGCCACCTTTGGGGTTGTGCTCGGCACCTACCTTGCTCTTCAGCCGTTCGCCAACGTAGTGACGGCCTTGTTTGGAGCGCCCGACTGGTACGATGTTAGCATCGCGTTCTGGACAGCCAGCCTGAGTCCCCTGGCGGTTTCCGGGATCGTGGTGCTCGTCTTACTGGCCTTCGCGGGCCTTCCGTTGTTTGTGGTCCTCGGAGGCACCGCGTGGTTCCTTTTTCTTCCAACCGGTGGTGCACTCGAGACGATTCCCAGTGAAGGATTTACGCTGCTGACCGACGGATCCATGCCAGCGATTCCTCTGTTTACCCTGGTCGGTTTTATTCTCGCCGAGGGAAAATCAGCCGAAAGGCTCATCCGTCTTTTCCGTGCGTGGTTCGGCTGGATGCCTGGCGGCTTGATCTTCGTGACTGTGGTCGTTTCGGCCTTCTTCACCACCTTTACCGGGGCTTCGGGGGTCACCATCTTGGCGCTAGGGATGATCCTGTTTCTCATCCTAACCAAGAGCGGTTACAGCGCCATGTTCGCGATCGGGCTGCTCACAGCGAGCGGTTCGATAGGCATTCTCTTACCGCCTAGCCTGCCCATGATCCTCTATGGGAGTTCTTCAAGGGTTTCGGTCATCGATATGTTTCTTGGCGGGCTGATACCCGGAACCCTCATGATTGTCGCTATGTCGGTGTTCGGGGTGTTCTCGTCGCTCAAGAACAAAGTGGAGCGCCCTGCGTTCAACCTAAAGGAAGCCCTCATCGCCTTACGCGATGGATTACTGGATATCCTTTTGCCGGTTATCATCGTGGTTGTCTACTTTTCCGGCGCCATGGACCTCACAGAAACCGCCGCCACGGCCGCCGCCTACGCCATCGTCGTTCAAGTGCTCGTGCTGCGCGATCTCAAAGTCATTGACCTGCTGAGAGCCATGACCAAAGCCCTGGTGATCTTGGGTGGCATTCTTGTCATACTGGCTTTTGCTCGCGGGCTTTCCTACTACATTGTTGATACGCAATTGCCGACGCAGTTGGCCGCTTGGGTACGGGCAAGCATCACAGAACCTTGGGTTTTCTTGGCGTTTCTGAACGTGGCTCTTTTAGTCGTTGGAATGTTCATGGACATCTATTCTTCTATTGTTGTTGTCGCGCCTCTTATCATCCCCATGGGAGTTGCCTTCGGTATTGATCCTATCCATTTGGGAATCGTCTTCCTCGTCAACATGGAGATCGGATTCTTGACGCCTCCTGTTGGGCTCAACCTCTACCTGGCATCTTATTGTTTCAAGCAACCTCTCGGCAAAATTGCCATCTCGGTGCTCCCTTTTCTAGCCATCCAATTGGCCATCCTATTCCTTGTGACCTATGTGCCGTGGTTAAGTACGGGACTGGTGAAACTTGTTCACTCCCTTCCGTAAAATCTTTCGGGAGTTATCAGCTCGTCCAATGCCTGGATTGCTGGGTGTGGTCCTGCTCATCTTGGCAGCCATAGCCAGCCGTCTAGCCAACGACTTCGTGAACGGTTTTCCTCTATCCACCGAGTCGCTGCCAGACATCATCCATCAGTTGGGCCCGCCCGTCGACCTCAACTTGCTGGTAACCCGTGGAGATCAACTGTTGCTTGTGCTGATGATAGCCTACTTTCTTTTCTGGGACACGGAAAGTTTTCCTTTGGCTCTCATTCTCCTGGGTAGCTATTTCCTGATTCGAGCAGTCTTTTTGTTCTGCACTGTATTGCCAACACCCTTTCCTCGAATTGACGATCAGCCCACCCTAGACCTGAAAATCATGTTCTATGGTACCCGTGATCTTTTCCCGTCCGGCCATGCAGGATCGATTTTCATCCTTGCTTTTCTGGTGCGCAACCATCGCTGGGTGAGACGGGCAGGTTTTGCGCTAGCGCTCGTCATGAGTTCTGCCGTGCTGATGATGCACGTCCACTACACAATCGATGTGGTGGGGGCCTTTTTTATTTCCTATGCAATTTTTGCTTTCGCGGAGAAACACTGGGCTCCCTGGGCAAGGCGTGCGAGACCCAATGGCTGAGAAGCTATTGCACTACCGAAGAAGCGGCTCAGGCGAGCCACTTTTGCTTATCCACGGCTGGGGTGTTTCGTTTACTATCTGGCGAGATCTCGAGCCACTTCTTGCTCCTCACTTTGAGCTCATAATTCCTGAGATGCCAGGAATCGGGCTCTCGCCAGCAGCTGAAGGGAGTTACTACGAGGCTTGTGCCACTTCGCTTGAGGATCTCCGGCGGCATCTCGAGTTCGAGAAGTGGCATATGCTGGGCTATTCGCTCGGTGGCTGGGTAGCGCGCACCTTTGCCCGCAAATGGCCTCAAAGGGTGGATAAGCTCATTCTTCTTTGCATTGCACACCCCTTCCCACCGCTGGCCCTTTCGCTGACGTTTCTGCTTTGGATTAACCGGCACTTTCCGGACTTTGGAAAATGGGCTGCAACTCGCTGGAGGTTACCCATTCTGGTGAGAATGATAGGCTTCAACGGGCAATCTCACCCGCTGGCTGAGGTCTGGACCCGCGAAATCCGCACGCAATCCGTGCCCGTCATGATAGCCTCCCTCCACGACCTACCCCGCCAAGGTCTAGCACAACTGAGGCTTCCGGAGCTCCCCACGCTCTTTCTCTGGGGCCGTAGCGACACTATCGGAGTCGCGCCTTTCTTTCCCAGCAAACATGACCTAGTTTTTGCTGGTGGGCACGCACTGCCGATGACAGATTCCCTGAGGGTCAGCCGTGCTGTCCTTAGGTTCCTTGCAGGCCCGAAGAAAGTTTCGTCTTAACAACCCGCCTTCGTTCATGCTAAAGTCGACCCACAATCAGGAGGTATGTTTGCGCATAGCCCTATTCACTGATGTCTACTACCCCCTCATGACAGGCGTCGTAACCTCAGTCATGCAGCTCCGAGAGGGACTAATGGCGTTGGGACATGAAGTCAACGTTTTCACTGTGCGCTACAAGGGATTCCGCGTAAACGAACCGGGTGTCTATCGATATCCCAATATCCCCATCTCTTTTGGAAAACAGAAGTTCGGTTATGGTATCGTCAGTGCACGGCACGTGATCAAAGTACTTGAGGAATCTGGCGTTGACCTCATTCATGCGCACAGCGAGTTCGCCCTGCACTTTGCTGCCCGGAAGGCCGCCAATAGGTTCAAGGTGCCCTATGTTCATACCTTTCATACCATGTGGGGCGATTACCTTCACTACATTCCCGGAGGTGTTATCACCCCTGAAATGGTGAAAAAGCTGTACCGTAAGCGTCTTGCGCTTGCTTCGGCGGTTGTGGCACCCTCGGTCAAGGCTCACAATTACGTACGTGGACTTTTCGCTGACATTCCTATTTCCATCATTCCTAATGGCATCAATATCGACAAGTTTAAGAACGTCGAGGTCACCGAGTTGCTCAAGGCCGACTATCGTGGCCGCTACGGGGTCGCATCTGACGAAAGAATGATCCTCTTCGTCGGAAGAATTACTCCTGAGAAACGTGTCAAAGAACTACAGAAGGCTGTGATACCGCTGTTGCATTCGAACCCTAAATACAAGATGGCCTTTGTAGGGAACGGTGGTGATCTTGAGGCCCTTAAAGAGGTTGCACGAGCTGAGGGCTTGACCGACCAGTTCATTTTCCCAGGTTTTATTGAGTGGAAGGACATCTTCGGGGTTTTCAGCATCGCATCCGTTTACGCCACCTGCAGCATGTCAGAGGTGCATCCTATGACCGTAATCGAGGCGCTCGTTTGCGCCCTTCCTGTGGTTTCAAGGCGGGATGATAGTTATGTCGATCAGGTCATCCCCGGCGAAAACGGTTATCTGGTTGATACAGACGAGGAACTTACTAGCGCCATTGGCGGCTTGCTGGCCGATGAGAACAAGCTTCGGGCTTTTTCCGTCCGCAGCAAAGTGCTGTCGCAACGATTCACGGCCGAGGGCCATGTGGCGTCGATGGAGAAACTCTATGAACAGGTTATTGGCGCTTTTCCTGGTCGAATGGCCCTCAAGGACTCGTGAAGAACTATGGTTGCACTGAGACGCATTTCTGGCTTGTCGGCGGTTGCCCTTGTGTTCTCGCTTGTTTCGTGTGCCACCTTCGATGGCCTTACGCTCAATGCTGCAGGGGCTGGATTGCCTATGGTCATTGCTGCTAGTGAGTTCTCTTCGGCCCACGACCTTTTGAATGGAGAAAAGGCCCGCGAAGCCGGAATGTACAACATCATGTACGCTAATGCATTTGTCGCCGGACGTGCGGACTACCTTCCCGTCGATCGGTTCGATAACAAGAAGCTAGCGAAACAAGAAGCCTTAACGCTTTACCTTCGGGGCAAGAGTTACGAACTCAAAGCCCTTGACCTGCGTTACCCGGGCTTCGAGAGCGCTTGGAAGGAAACCGGAATCGCGAGTTTTGGCCCCTGGCTCGAAAAGATGTCGAAAGCCGACGTAGCCGCCATGTATTGGCTCGTCGCTTCGCAACTTGGGTCGTATTCGTTGCAACCTATGAATCTGGAGTTAGGTGCCGACCTAAACAAGTCGCTGGCACTCCTTCGTCGGGCCTATGAGCTCGATCCGGACTTTCAAAAATCTGCGCTCGATGAACTTTTGCTCACGGTGAACGCTTCGATTCCCGAATCTCTCGGTGGCGACCCTACTCAGGCTCAAGGCAACTTTGACCGCGCGCTTGAGAAAACTAACGGGAACTCAGCGGGGGCGTATTTGGCTTGGGCCACAGCCATCGATGTGCAAACGCAGAACCGCGACCATTTCGTCGAGATGATGAACAAAGTCTTGGCCATCGACCCTTCCAGAGATCCGGATAACAAGCTACCCTTGCTCCTCAGCCAAGAACGCGCGCGCTGGTACTTGAGCCGGGTCGATGACCTGTTCATTTGACTATTCCATGGCAGGCGCTACTTGGTTGCCCGTCGACGCACCACCAGGTCGTGCTTCACTGCCTTGCGGTCAAGTTCGGAGGCTTGGCGCATGCGGTGCTGGAAGATTCCTTGGGCGCGTCGTTCTTCCTCAAGAACGCCATTCTCGTCGAGTGAGGGCTGGCTTCGCTTCCACGTGCCATTGCTTTGCAGAGTGTGAGCTTTCACGTTGTCGCGGAATAGAACTTCCAGAGATTCGGTAACCTTTTCTTTCAGATTGGCCTGAAGCACGGGAAACATGAGTTCGACGCGGCGCTCCAAATTGCGAAACATCCAGTCGGCAGAACTCAAGTACACATCTTCCAGTTCGCCGGCGCGGAACACAAAGACTCGGGCGTGCTCAAGGTAGCGGTCGACGATGCTGATGACGTGGATGTTTTGGGAAAACTCCTTGCCTGGTACGAGCATGCAGATACCACGCACATTGAGGCGGATGGTCACGCCCGCTTCCGAGGCCCGGTACAGCGAGCGGATGACATCGTCGTCTGCCAAAGAGTTCAATTTGGCGG
>Ga0114962_10001335_pt1 | contig 21365 bp, 30 predicted proteins | sample C_130820_MF_Meta_FD_87017 | JGI IMG/M metagenome (GOLD analysis project Ga0114962, IMG submission 87017) | Freshwater microbial communities from Lake Croche, Canada to study carbon cycling - C_130820_MF_MetaG | ecosystem: Environmental > Aquatic > Freshwater > Lake | place: Lake Croche, Canada... | reverse complement strand
TTGTTGAACATCAATGTGGAAAGGTTTTACGTTGTAGTAATCTGTAGGTAAGAAAGAAGGTCCAAATTCTGGAGTTTGGTAAGCAGTGGTAAGTTTAATACCAGCTAAAGTAGCACCAGAAGTATTAACTGAACTATCAGTTCTACAAGGACAAGCAGTCCAACGAATACCTTGATAAGGAGGTAATTCATCAAAAGTATAACCAGCAGTAGTATCACAACCGTTAACTACAGGGTTACTATTTTGAACAACAGTAAATAATTCAGAACAACTAGAAGTACCACTAAGATTTAAGTTAGAAACACTAATAGTAGTATTGGTAGCGTAATAAGCTTTTAAAGTGCTTAAGTTAGAAGTACCAGTACCACAAGGTTTAGGTAAAGTCATACATAAAGTACGAGAAGCTTGGTAGTATTGAACACCTGATGTCCAAGCAACTGAAGCTGCAGATGGAGATGTACAAGTAGCTGGACGAGTAGAGATAAACTGAACTTGGTCAGCATTTATAGGTGAGAAAGAAGTACCAGCAGAAATAGTAATCATAACTATTGCTTCAGTGGTATTGTAGCTTTGGAAAGCATAAGATACACCGCTAACACCAGGAAGAGCGTCATATGCATTATTTACTGCAAGAGCATAAGCTTGTCTAGCTGTTGTACCAGATAAGTTATCTCCAGAAGCTAATGGACGATGGATAAAGTATGTATCTAAAGCATTAGTTAAAGTATAACCACTAGGACAAGTACCATTACAGTTAGCTAAATTCACAGAAGAAGTAGCAGTGTAACCACCTGGTGTAACGCCAGCAGTAATTGTAATTGTGTAAGTGCTATAAGGGCTATTATAAGAAGCTTGAGTAACTGTGTATCCAGAAGCAGCATAGAATGCTTGTACAGCACCTAAAGCTAATTGGTCACCATTATCAGCTAATGTTAAAGTCCAAGAAGTTAAAGTTGCAGATGAAGCAGCTACGTTGTTAAAGATAGCTTCAGCATAAACAAATTTTTGTAATTCTGGATCTTTGTTGATTAAGTCAACCATTTTCTTAGTGTAAACATCAACAGGTAAAGTATTACCTAAACAACCAGTTGTACAATTAGATGAAGTATCACATTCAGTAATCAATGTAAATGTACGAACTACAGGGTGTAAATAAGTTGAGTAAACATCTTCTCCCCAAGCACGCACTTGAAAACGGTAAGTACTACCAGCAGTGAAAGAAAGAGATTGACATGTAGTACCACTAGTAGAAGTAATACCATCCCAACCAAGAATCATAGTTTCATTTACAGCAGCAATAGGAGCTGATTTTCTAATTTCTAATACGTCAATTGGACGGAAGAAAATAGATTTCATAGATTGCTTTAAACCTTGGTTGTAAGCACCTAATGAATCTGTAGTATGAAAACTACCAGTAGCAAAGAAAACAAAGTCTTCAGCAGCTAAAGTATTAGCATTTACAGGAGTGTAAGTAGATTGAGCAAACAATCCTACTTGAGCAAAAGGAATCTGAGCAGTAGTTATATTGCTTGGAGCTACAGATTTCACCAAAAAAGGTGGGTGATTGTATTCTTGTGAAAACATATTATTTATTTGTTTTTAATTTTAATTATTTTGTTCTATTTTATTTTGTAAAAGTTGTTCTTGATTTACTGATTCAATGTCTCCAGCTAAAATACTAGCAGCTTGGTCAACTATTAATTCAGCTACGTCATCTTTGAATTCTAATGGAGAATCTATCCCTGCAGTTCCATCTACATTATCACATCCTAAGATATCAAACATAGAAGGCTTTCTATAATATACAAAATCTGCGTTAATTATTCTAAAATTATTTGCAGTATATATTCTAATTGCATTTCCTATGAATGTGTAGAATGTTTCTGCCCATTCTTCATTAGGCTCTTTATTACTATCATAATACCAATCATTCACATTAGCTTCTTCTATAGGATATAATCCGTAGAATTCAAATTTAGGACAGGTATCTGAAGATGCATAAGGTCTTAATCTTTTTTGATAGAGATAATCTGTTGGAAATGATTGAGTTTCAAAATAACCTTCTGCAATATTTGTACCACTTAAAGTAGTCTGTATAAGCAAAGGTTGTAAATCATCCACTCTCATTCTTGTTTCTTCATCTCCTTCTTTATGAATATTAGTTCCGTGCACTTGTCTTCTTATCCATTCTAATTGAGCTTTGTTTACCGCTTCTTTAATCTGCCAGCATTGAATATTATCATAGTCACTACTATCTAATTTATTTAACCGTTGTTTAATTTTTAGTATTGTAGTATTTACGTCCATTGTTAATTATCAATTTCAAGCCATTTATATTTCATCTGATTTTTCAGATTTGTTAATTCATCTATATTTGTAGGAGAAATTAAAAATTCTGCTGCTTTCTTTAAATCTCCTGGATACTTACCATTTGTTTGTCTGTTATAGATTGAAAATTCTTTTTCAAATAACATGTTATAGTATAATCCATCTTTTAAATGTGCATAAGCTATTACAAAGTTTTTATCTTTCTTCAAGACTTCAGCCCATTCTACAAAGTCAACTGGAGTTCTCCGTCTATCTGTTTTAACAAATTCACCGTTGATGAATTTATTTAAGTCAGAGTATAACATATCCTTACCTGTTTCTTTTGTAACACCTCTATCAGAGGCTACTAACGCTTTATGAAGTAAGAATAGATCTTCTGTTTTACCTTTTTCAAACAATCCTTCTAAAGTATAGATTGCTTTATTTTTAGCTTTTTCTGGAGCAATATCAATTTTAAGTTGTTCTTCTGGAGCAATCATGTACCATCTTGGAGGAGTTGGTGCATTTACTGCTATGTCGTAACTAGGTGCAATTGAAGGAATTCCTCCTCCTTTAATAGCGTAATATAGAATTAAATGTTCAATGTTATCACCATCTAAATTAAGAAGATTGGTTTTTTGCTTTAATGTCATTCTATATTTTGACCAAGCCTTACTATAAAAATCTAATTTCTCAACTCCTAATGCTTCTGAAATAAGTTCTACAGCTAACTTAATCTCTTCATTTTTTGTATCATCTAATCCTAAAGTATATTTATATCTAGGGTTACCGTCTTGATCTGTTCCTTTTTCTAAACATCCTATAGGGAAAGAAATGTTGTGTCCTGGAATTAAAGCTCTCCCAATTGGAGCAGGTTGATTATTTAATTCTTCTTGTGAAGGTAGATAACGGACTTCCGCCACTTTACCTTTAGTTTTTAATTGATTTGACATATGTTTTAATTTTGTTTTGGTTTAAATGCCTTTAAATTAAGAGTCTGGAGGACTGAGGAAATCAATCCTCCATATCTTATAGTTTTTTATTAGATCAATCCACCGAAAGGTAAACCAGTGATAGGGTTAATCATAACAAGTTTCAATACACGAGTAGGATCTTTTACCCAGATAGCATCACAAGGTTTTTCAAATGTAACACCAAATCCTGATTTACGAGAGGTAGATTGGAAAGCAGATACACCAGCCATACCATTCAATTCAGTCATAGGGTGAGCAGAGCGACCATTTTCAATTCTCATTTTAACTTGAGAAGCTTGGTTCTTCAATAAGAAGATGTTGTTTTTGTTATCATCAACATCATACATAATGAAAGAGTAAGAGCTCAAACGGTAACCGTTAACCATTGGGTTTTCAATTTCGTTTGCTTGGTTGATATTATCATAAGCAGGGTTGTAAACAAATTTGATAGTAACAACTCCACGGAAAGTAATTCTGTTGAAAGCATATCCCCATCCTAAGTTCATTGCATCACCAGTTAAAGCACCAATCTCTTGAGCGTTAATGATCATACCTAAAGTAGAATTAGATACTTCTTTTTTGATACCATCGTTGATCAATTGCATACCAGCAAAACCAGTTTCAACTTCAACAATAGGTTCAGTACCGTTCATTGAGAAATCTTTCTTACCAATGTAGTAGTTATAGAACATTTGTTTGAACAAATCCATTCCAAAAGAACCGTAGTTATATGTGTAAACGTAACCAGAGTTCAATTGTTGCCACAAACCTACTGGAGTTACGATGTCTTCTTGACCATCTAACATTACTTTACCACCTGTTCCCCACATCAATTGGTTTTGATAATCAATCCACAACATACGCATAGAGATATCATCCATTTTAGTTGCAAATGCATACCCAGAAACTTTCTTCATAATCTCATCTTTAGACAAGTTTTTAGAAGCCATGAACTTAGGTAAGTTAGTAACGGTAGGATCTCCAAAACCGTCAATTTGGTAGTATTCAATAACTTTATCCATGTAGTTAGCTAAAGTAGTACCATATTTATTAGCTTCGTTAGAAATCCAATATGAAGTATTTACAGAAGCATTACCAATGTAAAGGATATATTCTCTTTCAGAAACTGAACGCTTTAACCATTGGCTATATTCTTGACCGAATTCAGGTCCGATTAAAGAACCAAATTTACCAATTTTATTACCAGGAGATAATAATTTTTTGTCCATGAACTTTTGACCGTTGTCTTTTAAAACAACTGTATACACTGTAGCATCACCTTTTACACGAATAGGGTAAGAAGGGTGAACTACCATTGTATATGGAGACCATTGAGAAGTTTTCAATTCATCACCTTTACCAAATAATGGTTGAGAAACCATGATTTCAAATGGTTGACCATCTAAACCTGGTTTATCAGTAGTAGTGATATCTTGAATGATTTCTGCTACTTCATCAATTGCAGTAGGTACTGTGAATTTGTAGTAAGGGGAAAAGTGTTCAATTACATTCTGTCCACCGAAGTTAGACATTTTATAAAGCGGAGTTTCTGCTTTACGTGATTGTGCCCAATATTCAACTGGACCTAAATCTTTTACTGAGTCAGGCATATTCATAACAGCAGGCATATATCTTTTTGAGATGTGTGACTGAGCGTTATATTGTGCTTGCTGGTAAAAAATACCACTTTTATTTAATGTAGGATAAAGATTTGTAGACATATCTAAATTTTATTTTTTGTTTAATTATTTTTTTATTTGTTAATCTTTCCAAGTAGGTCTGAAGCCTCTTAATTTTGTAGGAGCATTTAGTTTTCCATCAGCTTCGTCCTCCATACTTGCATTATTGTTTTTGGAGAATTTCAATTTTTTAACTGTATCAGCAGTAACTTCTCTTTTAATTTTACTACCATATACTTCAAAAAACTTATCTCTATCTGAAGCTAATAATGCTAGTTCTGCAAAATGTTCATTCTTAGTAGGATCCAACTGTAAATCTTCTAATGACTTTTGAAATCCTGTAATCTTTAAACCTGGTCTGAAAGATGATTCATATACTGGTTCAAAAATACTATGTTTTATGTTTTTTGATACACTAGAATCAGTAAATGTCTTTTCAATTGCTTTTGACATATTTGTCTGATACTCAACACGCTTTGCTTGTAACTCTTGAGATCTATGCATTTGCATTTGTTGCATATTAGCAATTTTCTCTACTTCTTGTTGTTCTAACTTAGGTTTTATAGAATGAGCTTTTGAAAAAATCTTATTTGTATTTTTAAAAAATTCAACCTGTTCTTCAATATCCTCGTCATCTAAACCTTTAGATTCTAAATCATAGCGAACTAATTCTTCAGCGTCACTAATGTTATTAGGATCTAATTGAGAAATACTTTCTACAGTAGCCCATGATTCTAATAAAGGAGTAACATCTTTTCCACCTGCTTTAGCATATTCCATGATTGATTTAACTTGAGGACTTAAACCATCAACTGTTTCTGTTTCCCATTTCTTTTTATTTTCCTCTACTTCGTATTTTTTATTTTGATCAATGAGGTCTTTTAACTCATCGAATGTTTTAGGTATTACAAATTTACCATCTTCTCCTTCCCATCCAATTAAAGATGGATTTTCTGAATTGAATTCCTTTTCTAAAGCATCACGCCATTCTGAAGGTAATTCTAAAGAGTTATCTGAAGAACTAGATCTAGTAGCTGGTGGAGTAATAATGTTATCATTAGTATCATCATCATCAGGATCTCCGTTACTAGTACTAATAGTTTCAGGAATAAGAGTTGGTTCTTTTTCAGAACTTTCTACTTTATTTTCTTTATTTAATTCCGTAAATAAAGATACTGAAACATCATCATTGAATAAACTGTCTGCTTGGTCACCTCCAATAATTGGAGAATCGTCATTTTTAAATGCCATAAGAATTATTTTGTTTTGGTTTATGTTCTTCTTATAAGATAATTTAATAAAAATTTTATTTCAATTACATCTAAGATTAATTTATTTTTTAAGTTTTACTTTTTTTAAGCTATTATAATACTAACTACTTTTTCTTTCCCAGATTTTTTACTTGATATCCTTTCATTATTCTAACATCTTGTGCTTCTTGTTGTTGAATATATTTATCTGCTTCAATTTTCTCACGTTGAATATCCATTTTCATTTTCTCAAGATTTATTTTATCTTCATGTTTTCTTTGTTCAAAGCTTAAAGAGTTTCCTTCAGCAATTGATTTATTCTGTTCTTTTATAAAGTCTATGGCATCAGATTGCTGATTAGAATTGAGATCTGCTGTAGAAAATCCTGCACTCTTAATCTCAGTAAGCTGTAATTCAAGATCCATTTGTCTTTGTTTCCAATAATCATCACGTTTTTCTTGAGCCATTCGTTCTTTTTCAATAAACTGTTGCTGTTGTTGTTGCATTTCTTTTTCATGATCTTGTTTGCTTTGTTCTGCTTGTTTTCTGTCATCATCAACTTTCTTCAATTTAGAAATTAATTCAGCAGGAGAGTTTGATAATCCTACTTGAGCTAAATCATATAATGAACCACCCGCAGTGTTGTTTTTTATTAACTCTTCTTTTAAGAACTGCATGGTTGCTTTGATATTAGCTGTTGATTTACAAACTACATTTAAGTCAGTTAATAAATTACGCCATCCCTCCATTTTAAAGAAAGCATTTTCTTCATTGGAGTTTAAATATTTAATAGATACCCAAGGTTTTTCTGCACATAAAAATTGCTCTGCCTCTAACATCATCTGTCTAACTCTTGGCATTAAGTGATTCATGTGTTGCTCAAAGTACCATTCTGTTTGAGAATAAGAAGCATTTACTGCCTGTTGAACACCTGTAGCAGTTTCTTGAGCAGCTACTCCACCAAGGCGTTGTGGGGTAATACCAACAGTAGCAAATGCTTCATTCTTAAAATAAGTAGCTAAATTTAGTTTAGCTAAAATAAAATCAGTGTTAGACAAATCCATCACTTGGAAATGCTGGAAATTTGTCGCTGTTAATGTATTAGCTAAAGAGGTATCTACAGGAGCAATTTTATAATCTTGCATAATCTGAAAGAACTTAGTAAAGTTCTGATTACCCCAAGATTCATCCATTGACTTTTTTGGAATCATGTTTTGATCGATTACCATTACTTTCCCTACAGAGTCAGCTAATAATTCTACAATCTGATTATTTACAATGTTATAATTAATTTGAAATCCTTTCATTCTATCTACCAATGACTGAGAAATAGAATTACGATCGGAGAAAACCTTCCCTTCTACAGGTAGTTTAGTTCCATAAAGTTTATTCTTACCTTTAAATTCAAACTTGCATCTCTCACCATCTAAATAGATAGGTTGGAATTCAGAAGGATTTGTATAATAGTATCCCGTTCTATTAGAACCAATTTTAGTTCCATGACGTAATTCATTAATCCAAACCCATTCAATATGTTCACCTTTGATAAGGTTATCTGTTGTCTCTTTCTTTTGAAGAGATTTATCATATACTGGTTTATTAGTAACCTTAAAGTTTTCATCTACAATATCTTCAAATGCTACAGAACCTGTATCATCTTTTACTACAAGGTGTCCTACTTTACGTTGAGAAATCCAATAAGCTTCTGTTACACGTAATAAGAAAGGTGAATCCACAGGTGACATATACGTAAAGTTATTACGGTATTGCATGTCATACATAGTGAATGCAGGAGACATATTACTTTCTTTATCTTGCCACCATGACTCCCAAGTTACATTCTTTTGTGATTCAGGATAAGGTTTATTATAATCGTTATACCAATGACTTTGATCTGCTACAGAAGCAGGAATATAATTAGATCCAAATCCATTAGTTACTGCAAAGTTTTTAAGTTTCTCAATATCATCATCATCCATCTTATCACCATATATATTGATGATATCAGAAGCAGTCATATACTTCTGTTGACCAACATAATTACCTTCAGAGATCCAATATACGTCTGGTGATTTATGATAAAAAGTAAATCTAGGATTCCATAACTCTACTTTAATATCATCTTCCATCACACGTATATGCCAGAATTCTCTATCTGATACTAACATATCTCTAAACCCATGAACCTCTAACTCATACATTCTAAAACGATCATTATCATATTCTATCATGTGAGAAGCCCACTGTTCACCTATTCCTCTATATGTTTTATATTTAGTTTCAACTTGTGCTAATTGAGTTGCAGCATCTATCTGTTGTTTAATTTGCTGCTGTTGTTCTGGTGGAATATTATTAATATCTATTCCTTGTTGTTGTAATTGTTGTTGAATTTTAGATTTAGCATCATTTGCTAAAATAGTCATAATATCCTGATACTTCTTTTCATATACTTCATTCTTTGAAAACTCATCAGTTGCAACAGGTATAACTTTATTATCACGTTTAGTAAATTCTCCAACCAATACATTAATAATATTTGGAATAATTGGATAAAATCTTAAAGGAATATTTGTTTTTTCTAATGACTGTGCACCTAATGTTTGAGCATCACCTGCATGGTCATTTGTTTCAGGATTCATTCCAAAATCAGTAAGATCTAATACACCATTGGCCATATTGTAATTCTTCAATATTCTTGGACCAACATCTAATAACTGTCTTAATGCAACTCTTTCTAAAAAGTCCATATTCCATTTTATCCAATCACTATCTTTCTCTGCCTCTTCAACAAACTGCAAAGGAGTAATATTCCACAATTGATATGGAGAGTTACTACCTGCGATATATCCTTTTAAAAGATCTCGTGCAGTTAGTACCAGTGAAGATTTTATTTTACCTTTTTTAGCCATTTTAAGAGATTGTATTACAATGCAATTTACTAATTTTATTTATTACTAAAGAATAATTTTTAATATTATTTTGTTTTAAAGAACCCTCTAGAAGGTACTGCGTATTTACCATCCCCTAATCCTAATGGAGTTGGATTATGGCTTTTGAAAAACCCTCGTGGTTGTTTAAATATTGTAGGTGCAGGGACAGCTTCATCATCCTCTATAATATTAGTTCTTACATAAGCACCCTCTGAAAAGTAAAAAGAAGCCATCTTCAAAGCATAGTTAAATGCAAACCATCTATCATAGTTACCTTTATCCCTATATTGTTTAAACTCTTCTAATAATCCAATATCACATATTCTTTCTACTCCTCTTACTATTCTTATTAGTTCTCTAGAGTCATTTTCACTTTCTTTAATATCTTTATATACTCTATCCAATTCTTCATTCAAATAGTTTTTAGAGTGGTTTATTAACTCTACCCTAAGACGAGATTCTTGACCATTCATTGACATATACACTCCATATTCTCTTGAAGATGAATTATTTATACCAAGATCTGCAGCCCAGCGTAACTCATTTTTAGTAACTAAATACTGTCTGAGGTTACGGTGTTTCATGTAATCAATAAATGCAGATACGTTATTCTCCACTAATGTATGAGCATTGTAATAACGGATCATATATTCTGCTATGAGATGATGTTCTTTCATATCATCATATCTTCCTACATACCAGCATACTGGAGTCATTCCCTCATATGATACTTCTATTATACCATTAGGAAGTCTTTTCTTTTTTTCAATCATTCCCTTTACAATATATACTGCAAATAAAGAATCTGAAGTAGTAGACTTATCTGTAGCTACAGGATCCACTCCTGCAAAATATGTAAATTTATCAGGATTCTCATTAATTCTATCCTCAATCATTTGTACACAACCTCTTTTATCAGATCCTTTATAAGGATATTCTACAATTGGTTTTATATCTTCTTCAAATTTCCATTTTACTGAGCCATCTTCTTTTTCGTAGAATGCAATATTTCTAATATTCTTTCTAATAGAATCATCCATTTTAATTCTATCCTGTTGCTTTTTTATAAGCTCTACAGGGTATAATGATTCTTTTCTATATGCAAAAGCCTCAGACATGTACTTTGGATTCTGAGATTTCTTTAAAGTATACTCTTCATTTGTTAGATCTTTCCAAGGTTTCTCACTAGCCAATCTTCCAAATTCTCCTTTTGAAAATCCTTCATATTCAGCCTTATTTAAATAAGCCAATGCTTTTCTAACATCTGTATTTCCAAATTCATCAACACAGTGAGGTTCTCCATACTGTGCTGGAATAAATAAACCTGAGTAACCCTCTCCTTCTGTTTCATCATACCATTTATTCTTTACTTTAAGGAATCTATAAAGCTCAGGATCTCTCATAAACTTTTCTAGTGGTTTACATTCTGATAGATCACCCACAGAACCTCCAAATATAAATGATCCTACTAATTGACCACCTGACTCCAAGGCTGGATTCAAGTATCCTAAAGTAACATCTGCTGTAGGAGCAATACCACCCTCCTCATACCATCCATAATATAGAGGACCACCCACACCCTTTTTAGGATCCTTCTTTAAAGTAAGAGCAATTAATGTACTCTCTAATCCTTTATCTTCCCATTGACCATTTGTTTTTACTCTTTCTTTTTGGATCCATGATTGTGCTCCCCCTGTAAATTCTCTTTTCCAATCAGTATGTTTATTTAAAAAGTTTCTGTAAGATTCTATAAATTTCCATGTACCATTCTCACCTGTAATAAAGTCATCATCTGATGCAAATAATTTACAGATAGCTTTCTTTTCAAAGAAGATAGTGTTAATCATTTTAGCAGCGTGATAAAAAGAATAAGCCATCTGTCTTCTTTTTAATATACAAGAATGTAAGTGAGAAGCCTCAGCTAATTTTTCATATAAAGCCATGTGATATTGTGGATCACGTATGGATACAAAGGTTTCTGCAAATCCTTGTTCTTTATTTGTAATTGGACAGAAGTTAAGAAAGAAGTAAAAATCCCTAGTAAGATACCAAGTTTTATCACCGTTCTTCCATATAACTCCTAATCTACTTTTTAATTTCTCTGTATTCCAAAATGCTTTACGAGATTGAGTACCCTTTGGTAAATCTGTATAAAACCCTGTTTCTGTAAACTTTTTAGCTAACATATTCCACTTTAAAGTAGAACTATCAAACTCATATTCTCCACAGTCTTTAAAGCAAGACCATAGAAAATCTACATACTCTTGTTGTGTTTCAAAAGAAGTAGTAGACCATGTATCAGTCTGATTATCGTAAGTTGGTATATTCTTAATAGGTATTTTCATTAGTCAAGATCTTCATGGTCATCTAAATCATAGGACATTTCTCCTCCACCTCTTTTAGAAACTTTGCCAGCATTTACTTCTGCTTGGTAATCTTTTAAAGCCATATCTAAGGAATCTTTCATTTGCTTATATGAAGCATAGTGAGCCTTAATATTGTTCATATTACCATCTTTAGAAAAGTCAGGATATTCTCTTTCTAATGCTTCAGCCATTTTATCCCACATTACTTTATATGCTAAGTACATTCTATAACCTGGAATAGAGTTAAATAATCTATTCACAGTGTCTTTAGCTGCATCTATTTCATAGACATCAATAACATTTACTCCAGAAAGTACTTCTCTAATAATATGCTCTTCTTTTAAATCCTCAGCCATATTAGCGTAGGGATTTAATAAAGGATCTAACTCGTATAAGTAATAAAGATATGCTAGTACTCTTCCTGCATTATCCCCATACATATCAATAATAGCTTTTAATTGAGATATAGTATAGCAATGCTCAGTAGGTATTACTACTCCTTTATTAGAATGGTTAATATCAAATAGTTTTATTTGCATTATTTCTTGTAAGATTTTAAAATTTCTTTTACTTCTTTTCTTAAGAAAGGTAGTTGTATCTCTGTAGTTTTTAATACTTTAGGTTTACCATCATATAGTACAGGTACTTCATCAACATCTCTTTCTATCTCTTTATGTATTAGAATGATATTACCACACTTTAAATGAGTATTTTGTTTCCATACCATATACATATATAATGACATCTTTAATGAATAAACATTAAAGTTGCAATTATCAAGATGTGATACAGGGGATAATAACTTTTCAGGATCTACAAAGTCTGTAGAAAAAGCCTTTCTTTTAATGGCTTTATCAGTTTTATAATCTAATATGTGTATGGTTCCATTAGCTATGGTAACCAGATCAGATTGACCACATACTTTATATGTGTGGTCATAAATCATTAACTCAGGATATACGGTGTTATCCTGTAATTCAGTAAGAGGAAAAGAATATTTAGCTTCTGATTTCTTACCTGTAGATATTACAGTGCATTCTTTGTTATCAATAGTAAAAGTTCCTTTGGATAGTAATTCATCTTCTAATTCTTCATGTAAAGAAGTACCTGCCTGTGTAGATAATTTGGCTTTTAGTTCCCATTTATCTTTCCATTCTGTAGCAGTACCTCCATGTTTTTTAGCATATTTCTTTCTAATAGCATCCCAATCTTTTTTTAATTCAAGTGAATGAACTACTTCAGATACAGAAGTGTAATTAGTTCCATCATCTGCTGTATATTTATGGTCTTCTTCAGTGAACTTTATTCTCATATTTTTGTTTTTGTTCTCCCTCATGGATTTGAACCACAATTATAACTGCCAAAAAGTCATGTCCTGCCAATTAGACGAAAGGAGAGTATTACTTTCTATTTTTATATCTAAACCCTATTTTATTTATAATAGGATCTTCTAACTTTACCATATCCAATACTTTATTATATGGTACTTTTACTGTAAAGGATTTACCAGAAGACTTATCAAATACTTCAGTTAATGTTTTATCTAGCTTTGAATCATTAAATGCCTGAGCTACAATTGTTATATTCTCCTTTTTAAAGGAATGCTTTACAATCTGTTCTTTTGTAGATATTATAATAGGTTGTCCTTCTTTATCTAAGATAGGATCTTTTGTACGTCTATTAATCTTATATTTAACCAATGTAAATATAACAGGTAATTCAATATCTTCATCGTAAAACAAATCATTCATAACTATTCTGTTATTGTTACAGTAAATAATATTTGTAAGTTTTTCTGTTCTAAATCAGTAGCATCTAAATAAGATACTACTATTGATTTTTCCCAAGTACCCAATGCACTTTTATTGGCATCCATTGATACTTCTAACAATGAATGGGAGAAAGGTTGTAAAATAGGATCTACTAATTTAACCCCAGTACAACCACATCCTGGATATAAATCAGGTTTAATAATTCTATCAGAATTGTTATAGATATCAAATGTAAAGGTTTTAATATCATTCCTTTTTATAATACCTATATCTTGATTATTGTTTGTGCAAATCAACTTCATAAGTTATTAGTTTTTGTAAATTCTAACCATTCTTCTTTATCCATCATCTTAGGAAAGCATGGTGGAGTATTTTTACAAGAGTCATTTCCATAGATTAATTCTTCCATTGGACAACCACAAAAACTACAGTGTTCTAAACTAGCACATGCAGATATCTTACTGCGATAGATTATCTGTTCTTGAATATGAACTTCTAAGTTATTAAACCCTAATGTTTTTCTATATTGCGCTTGAAAATAGTTATAAACAGATTGAGGAGTAATGTCTATTGTTCTATCAGGATTAAAGATCCAGTAGATGGTATAAAAGTTACTTTTTAGAAATTGAAGAATTTTGTTCTGCATATTGTTTTATTAGTTTAATTTTTTCTTTTTGTTTCTGATCTCGTAAATATTTACTTTGAATAATCTTAAGTTTTATCATATCTAACCACTCTAATTTATTATCGTTAAAGTAGGCTTTTCTTACAGTAACCCACCCCTTATTGATTGCAATCCAAACACTTTTGTGGAATTCCATAAACTTGGATTCCCTTAAAGACCAAGATCCTATATAAAGGATCTCGTATTTAATTTCATTAAAATTCTCCAGTCTTTCTCTGGAATGACTAAATATAGTTTCTGATATAGATTCAACTAGATCTTCATCTATATTATTCTTTTTAGCTATTTCCTTATACCTCTCCCTGAATTTGATAATCATCAGCTTTTAGTTTTAAAGTGAGTAAAATACCAGGGGTAGTAATTTTAGGAATTAAATCGTGATTAAAAATAAATCTTCCATTTGTAAGCTTTCTTGATTTATCTCTAATTAAAATATTAGATTTATGTAAACGAGTAAGTGCATTCCTAACTGTTGCTACAGATTGGAATATACCTTGATTAACTGCTACTTTTAATTCTTCTAAGGAAGCACCATTCTTCATTACGTAGATAGCTAATTTATAATCAGTATCACTTAAATGGATACTTTTATTATCCATAATAATGCGGAGTAGTATTTCTAAAAGAGAATCTGCTGGTAGTACAGCTTTATATTGCAATAGTTGATAGTTCATATTCTGTTTGTTCTAAGGACGTTTCTAAAATAGGTCTAAATCTTCTAACGTGAAAGGAAGGTTCAAATGTAAACTTTGTTACATTATCAACCAAGCTGGGATTAACAAGTTCTTCTAAATGAACAGCTTTACCATTCCTTGTTAAAAGAGTATCCCTAATTGTATAAACCTTATCTAAAACAGGTCTATTAGGAATAAGGGACACAAGAGTATCATCAAAGTTATCATCAATGCATATTACTTGTGTCCCTATATTCATAATATTAGTTTTGTACAGGAGTTGCTTTCTCACCTGTTGGTGGTACTAAGTTTTTAGATAACTCTTGCATCATGTTGTTTAAAGCAACTTTACCAGCCATAGCTTTGTATTGTGCTTCAATATGACGAGCTTCTAATTCTAAGATGTCCACTTCATAGTCCAAACGACTTTTATACTCCTTTGCTTCTGGAGTACCTTTTGTCATTACTGCTTTACGTTGAGCTTGCATTTCATTTTGCATGTCATTCATTTGATTTACTTCTTGATTTTCCATTTTGTTTTATTTTGTTTTTAAGGATTTTTTAAAAGAGATTGCTTCACTAAAAGATTTAAAATTGCGAGTAACTTTTTTACCGTTAATCATTTTACGGACTCTGTAACTGTTACCTTCTTTACAGATGTTTGTTGACCTAGTTGCTTTGTAAGTAATCATTGATTTTTATTTAATTGTTATTTAATTTTACAAATTATATTCTTTTCCATGATAAGAGGAAACTTTTTACCATAACATTCCAAATATTGGACTGCTGCTTTATGATACATAAACTTATTACCTGGAGTTACTTGAGTAACATCTTGTCCTACAGATACAGCAGTACCTATTTTATAGTCTGATTCTTCAGCTCTACCTAAGATAATACCTGCTTCACTTGCTATAAAACCATCGTTAATATCTTCTTTTAAGTATACATAAGTCATAATAGGTTCAATCTCAATATCTTTAGAACTTGGTCTTGTAACATTAGTTTCATTTATACTTTTGCTAACAGCTTCTAAATCAATAATAGGAAGTGCTGTTTTATTTTTAGTACCATCCAAAGATATTGGTTTTTGTTGACCAAACATTTTATCATGTCTGTCTTTGTCTATGTTTATTTTTTGTTCCATAATACAATATAATAATTTTATTTGTTAATTGCAAATTTATAATAAAAAAAATTATTCACCAAGCTTTTCACGCCATTTTTTTCCAGAAGCTAAAGGATTTTTTACGTATTCATTTAATTCTGCCATTGCTTCTTCTACAGATTGGAAAGGGATAGACTTACACCCCATTCTAATAATACATCCTCTAGACAAGAATTCAATGTTTATGGAATAACTAGATAATGCTTGTTGTCTAGTTAATTTTACATTGTCTAATGTAATCGAAGAAACACCTTCTGTTGTTGTTGTTGTAAAGTAATTCATGTTTTAGTTTTTATTTTAGTTTTTATTGTATTCGTAATCAAGGATTTTACCAACCAGATCAGATCTGTGGTTTTCTTTTAGTTTTACTACTTTTATTTCAGGGATCTTTTTAGATAGTTCTATTACGTAGGTTAATCCATTGATCTCACCTGTTGGAGTTTTAATATCTGTCTGTTGGTTATCTCCATTAATAACTATCTTACCTGTTTTACCTAATCTAGTTAGGATAGCTAACATCTCACTTTTAGTAAGGTTCTGAGCCTCTTCTACTATTAGGATGTCATCTACTGTCTTACCTCTAATAAATTGAACGGGTAGAGCTTTAAGCTGCTCTTTCTCCAGTAATTCTTTTACCTCATCTTTGTTTGTACAGCACTTATTTAGGTTCTCCAAAAAAGCCTCCATATAAGGATCAAACTTTTCTCCTAATCCCCCTGGTAAAAACCCAAGGGATTTACCTACTTCAATAGCAGCTCTTGTATTCCAAATACATTTAATCTGCTTCTTCTTTAAGAAATCCAAAGCAGCATTAGCACATACTAAAGATTTACCACTTCCAGCCTGCCCTGTAATAACAACAATCTGATTATAGATTATCTGAGCCTTGGCTTCTTTTTGTTCAGCATTAAGTTGAACAGCATTAATAGCTTTAACTTCATTCTTTCTTTCTCGTTTTGGATTTTCCATGGGTAGTTTTTATACTGGCAAATATATATAATCTTTTATAATTCTCCTAAGAATACCCCTATATTTTTATCCCCCTATTTAATACCCCTCCTATATTTTATCCCCCTATATGAATTTCTATATTTTTACCCCCTGTGTGAGTTCCTTGCATGAGGTGACTCTCCCCACTAGAACCCCAGGTCAGTATTGGCGGGCGATGGTGCTCCGCCATAAAAAACAATTAAAAGCAAAATGGAACAAACTTATTCAAAAATCGGCTCTTTCTCTGCAACAATCACTTCAATTAGCGAACCTGTTAATGGTGTTAATGAAAAAACAGGTAAACCTTTTACTTACGTACCTATTATTGCAAAGCATTCTGATCCTACAAAAGATCCTATTAAACAATGCGTATTTGTTGAAAAGGATTACAACAAAATCGAAAGCATTATTGTTGGTGCACGTATTAATGTTATTACTACTAAAGGCGATATTGATAAAATAATCAAAATCAAAACCTTTATTGCTTCTGCATTTATGAGTGTAGCTGATATGATCGCATTAGCAGGTGGCAATGCTGAAGACATTGAAGCAGGTGCTGCGCAAGCCAAAGCTGCTGTTAAGTTAACTGCTGCGCAAAATGTTGCTAATAGAGCTGCCGCAAGAGCTGCTGCGTTAGGTTTAAACCCAACTACATAAGTTGGTATAATAAGGGTAGTGTAACAGCTACCCTTTTTTTACGTGTGGTTGAAGGATAATACCTTAGTAGCTTTACTTCGCTAGCTACGCTATGATAGCTACGCTCAGTTTTCTTCTTTTGTTAATGGGTAACTACTTTAAGTAAGTACTTCATCCCATTTGGGTATGCAATAATATGCTACTCTTTTCTTTTTTTGCAATCATTTTAAACTTAATTACATTTTGTTTAACGTTTGATAAAGTTTTGATGAGCATGTATCTTACTAATATGCTTTATAAAGTCTTTCTGACTATAAATAAACTTCATAGTATTGCATTTAAAACAGCAAGGAACAATGTTATCTTTAGTATAACCTCCTTTAGGGTTTACTTTATCTAAGCCATTCATTCCTTCAGTTCCACAGTAAATACAGTCTTGATTAACTATAGTATAAAACTCTTCTATAGATAAATCAAATGCTATTCCTTTATTGTTTGCTCTACTTATATAACTTTTATACTCTTTGGGTAAAGATTTATCATACTTATTCCTTGGTTTACTAGCATCATTTCTTTTCTTCCTAGGTTTTTTTGTTTCTGTTGTACTAAAGTTTGTTATTAAGTCTATCATAATATAAATAATTTTGTCAAAGATACAAAATTAAATTGATTTTTTGAACTTTAGGTTAAACAAAACAGTTATTGATTGACATAAGTCAATATAATGAGTGGCTCTACAATCGATTATATGAGAGTAAGTAGTACATTAGTACTGTATATTCAAACGTAGAAGCATTCATTATGTTCTATTGTCTTCTATAATGCGTGTAATGGCACTTATTAGCCTGTTTTTTCGTATATTTGTGAGTGGGATAGGTGGGTTGACAGTTATACACTCAACATAAATAAACATTTTCTTAACCATAGCACATAAGCATTCAAAAATGCCCGCTATATAATACTAAAACAATCCAATGCATAGTTGTAGTTGATGTAACTTTTCTAGAAGGTTATAATCTGTAGACCTACTGTCACAATAAGGACAGCTTGAAAAACATCGTGTGAGATGTGGGGCTACAACTGAGTGCAGAGGGATTTTTATACACTGTTTCTTTGATAAAGAAATAACATAAGGAGGAATTGATGGGATATCTCTCCATAAAAAAGGAAAAACCTTATGTTATTCCTTTACAACATTAAATCAAGCTATGTTGTTGTTTAGGTGACATTTTGCGGTTAAGGTTATCCTTGATTATCCTTCTGCATTAATCAAAGTTTTAAGTGTAAAAAAGGTATTCTGATAGCCTAATAAACAGATAGTTCGCCATTACTTATCTTAGTTTTGGCGAACTTATTTTTAATTCTTATTTAATAATCATAAAAAAACCAACAAATGAAAAGTCTTATTCTTATTTTAACTTATCTTGCATCTTTCATCCTTCTTTATTTATTATTCTCTTGCGTAGGATTATTCTTCATCCACTCATACTCTTCCATTATTGGAAATAGTAGTTGGTTTGTTACATATTCTATTTCTCTTGGGTCATGGCTTGCTGTGTTTCCAACCAGAGAATATTATGTAGCTAATGAAGATCATTTTAACCAATGTTTTTAACCAATTAAATTAAATTATAATGAAAAAACAAACAATCTATGGTATTCAAACAACTGTATTAAATAATCATTCTGTTCACAGTTACAAGGTAAAAGTAACTAACAACGAATTTAATTTATTAGCTGTTACTGCTTTTGGAACTCCTTTTTATATTACTAAGAATAAACAAGGTAAAGAAATTATTAACTTAGAACATGTTACTATGGATCATGTAGAATTTAGTTCAAGAAAAGAAATATTAGTTGAATGCTTAAAGAAAATAGCATTAAACAAAATAGAAGCTAAATATAAAATTATGGCCCTTTAACAATTAAAATCTTACAATGAAATCAATTTTATTCGTCCTAGCAATTGCATTTATCTTTGCATCATGTGCACCACAAGGTAGGTGTGCAAAGTTTCATAGACATCACACTAATAGTCCAGAAGCTTCTCTTAAATATTAATTAATTCACTAGTTTGGGGGAGATAGTATCAAACCCAAACTTATTTAAACAATCAAAAAATGATAACAATATTAACATTCTTATTCAGAGCACTAGTATTTATAATAGTTGGATTACCAATTATAGGTTTATTACTTTTATCTGCTGCTGCACTTTCAAACGCAAAGTATTTAAATATGGTAACTACTTTTATTGATGAATCATTAGATAAAATGTTTTATAAAAACAACAATCGTCTATGATTATAACTATAGAACAACAAGAAAATCTATTGCACGAATATGCAAAAGGTAAATCCACAGATGAATGCGTAGCATTTGTTGATGGTATGCAAAAAGCAATAGAATTAATAGATAAATTATTAAAGCAAAAAAATTAAAGTGTTTAATACATTCAATGAATGCACAATGTTCGGTAGATATTAATTAATTCCGATATTAAAACTTTAACTTAAATCAAATAACATGAAAATAAATATATTTAGAATTAAAAAAGCATATATTTGCTTTGTTCACGGAATCAAAAATGGCAGAGGTATATATTGGAGCCTTAGATTATCTTTATGGTGGTTTAGTAGTGGTTTTACTTTTGAAAATGATTAAATCAAATAATATGAAAACACCAGCAGAAAAAGCAGAAATGATATGCACAAGGTATTACAATGAATCATATTTACTTGTTGAATATTTATCTTGGCCACAAATTAAACAATGTGCTCTAATGGCAGTAGATGAAGTATTAGAAGCATTAGAAGAAAATAAGTCCCAAAATAAAAAGTCAATAGAATATTATTTACAAGTCAAAGAAGAAATTAAATTATTAGAATGACACCACAAGAAAAAGCAAACGAATTATTTGGAAAATATTATAGTAGGATTGAGCATACTTTATCTGAAGAACATTCTCCACACGAAAGGTTTATTTGTAAACAATGTGCATTAATTGCAGTAGATGAAATAATAAATAATTTAGTTTATTCTCCAACTGATTATGGTGCAAGTATTACATTTTGGCAACAAGTTAAAAACGAAATAGAAAAATTATGACACCAAAAGAAAAAGCAAAAGAATTAGTGTACAAATTTGATGATACTATGGAATTTTCTACTCCTCAAAGATTTGCTAAACAATGTGCTTTAGTAGCAGTTGATGAATTAATTAGAGTTACTCCGTGGGGTGGTGATATAGATAATGAAATAGCAGATGACTCTAAAGAATTTTATATGAAGGTAAAACAAGAAATAGAAAAATTATGAACAAAAATAATATTAACTTTGACAAGTATACTAATATGTCTTTTAAATTAGAAAAGATGGAAGATACTAAATTTAATGGTGAACATCCAAATAGATATTATAAAGGATTTAGAATACTAAATGCTAATATAAATTTAGATGAATCAAATAATTCTTGCTGTTTATTTGTTCATGATGGTCCTGATAGATGGTTTCATACTTCAGAAGTTCAAAAACAAGAAGAATTTGAAGGATATGATTTACTTCATACAAGGAATTCAATATATAAGGTAACATACAAACAAGGATAGGTGAAAAATTCTTAATAGACAACAAACACTGACAGCTTGGAAAGACAAGCAACATAGTCAGGTGGCGAAATTGGTAGACGCTAACATTAACTCGCAAGGTTGATATTGATGAAAAGAGGAAAGCGGATTTTCATCAGTCGTAGTAAAACGCAAGTGGTACCTTTGCAAAGGTTATAAAGAGAAATCCACAAATGACTTACAGGTTCAAATCCTGTCCTGAATGCGCAAAAAACTATTAGGTGAAGTTTCCTTACCACGACAAATTCGTCCTTTATGACTATATCGTATGGGTTTTAGATACCTACTTAATTTAGATATGAAAAAACTT
>Ga0114962_10001332_pt1 | contig 21379 bp, 34 predicted proteins | sample C_130820_MF_Meta_FD_87017 | JGI IMG/M metagenome (GOLD analysis project Ga0114962, IMG submission 87017) | Freshwater microbial communities from Lake Croche, Canada to study carbon cycling - C_130820_MF_MetaG | ecosystem: Environmental > Aquatic > Freshwater > Lake | place: Lake Croche, Canada... | reverse complement strand
TCGTAGCTTAAGGAAAATTATGTCAAATACTTACACAACAACCATTAACGCAATGTACACAGTACCTAATCCTACTGGATACGTTGTCAATGTTTTGTTCACCGTATCTGGTACAGACGGTTCTCACACAGCTTCAATTGATGGCAACATTAACTTTAATCCACAAGAGGCTGAACTTAATTTCACGCCTTATGACCAGTTAACTGAAGCGATTGTGCTTGGCTGGATCAACACTGCTACTGACAATCAAGCCAATTATTACGCCAACATTGATGGACAGATTTCTTCATTGGTGACTCCGCCCGTGTCACCATCTAACACAGCGCTGCCTTGGGCAACAGCATAAGGGGATTTACATGGCAATTGCATTAGACTTAGAAATCAACGAAGTGAACTATATTCTTCAGACTTTAGGTGAACTTCCAACTAAAACTGGAGCTTGGACATTATTGGCTAAGATTAAAACTCAAGCCGATCCACAAGTGCCAGCCGAACCAGAGCAACCACAAGGCTAACAATGGATTTTCAATTACTCTTTAATGTCGCTTGTTCAATTGTAGGAACAATAGCTGGATGGCTATTTAAAGTTCTTTGGGATGCTATTTCTGATCTGAAAGAGGACATTAAAGAGATTGAACGTGGCTATGTTATGAAAGACGATTACCGAATTGACATTGCAGAGATCAAAGGTTTGTTAGCTCGTATCTTTGATCGTCTGGACACTAAAGCTGACAAATAATGAATATGGAAACTCTCTCTATTGTGAAATTTGGGGATAAAGAATCCTTAGGAGAGTTTTTGTTTGAAAATGGCACTCAACATCTGTTATTTTGGGAAACATTGACCGATGTTGGTCAAACTTACGCAAAATTCCCTATTACAGATGCAAATGTTGACAACCTAGATGACTGGTTATTGGCTCATCAAGTGGAGCATCAAGCCCTTGCAAGCTATTTGAATTTAAGTAATCCGTTTAATATGCTTGACGTAGATTTTAATAAAGAAGAACAATTTTATGATTGGCTCGGTACACATTTAACCATTCATGAACAAATAGCTTCTGCCCTAGGATTGACATAATGGCAAATATCCCTGTTTCCCCGCCCCAAAAAAAATCGGCAAATCAAGCCGTAATGGAGGCTAAAGAAAATTTAAAAAAATTGTTAAAAACTAACAATATTGATCCTAATTCATTGATTCAATTAGGAAACATGGCGGAACAATCTGTACAAAATAAACACTTGTATCCAATGGTGGTGCAAGAAGCGATTAAAGCCAAGTTAATTGATGAAAAGAAAATTCAAAAAAATATTGATTACAAACTCATTGGAACTTTAGTTGGCGCTGGAAAATTATCTCAAATGATTGTTAAGGAGGGTTTCTAATGCCTGGAAGAAATCCCAATTTCATGGCGCTACAGAATCAAAATGGCTAATCAAACATATTCCGACCCTAGCACATGGCAATCTGTCAACTTCAATCCTTTTCAAAATTTAGAAGGTAATGGTGGCTCGACTTACTATTTAGACCCTACTTCAGGAAATTTATTCGGTAGTCAAGATGCTACTTCTCCGCTTTTAACTAAAGAAGCACTTGATTTTAGTAAATCTTTATCAAATGTGTCAGTCCCCAATATGGTAAATATGGGCGATAGTGGTATGCAACAGTCTGGAATGAAAAACCAATATTTTTTGGGAGAAGACCCAACTCAAATAGCAAAAGATTATAGTTTATATCAATCAAACCCTAATGCATTTAACGCACAAACTGCACAAAATTTATCAAATTCTTTATTTTCCACTTGGGCGCAAAATGGTAATAATTTAGGAAGTCCATTTGGGTTTGACCCAACTTCGCAACAACAAGACAAACTTAATGCGTTTAAACAAACAGACCCACAAGCATATTACAACGCTGTGCTTAGTCAAAAAGCAAAAGAAATAGGCTGGGATGCTGGGCAAAATAAAACCAACCAAGACAATAACGCACAATTTCAAAATTTAGCTCGAGAAGCTATGGCTGCTGGTTTGTCTAGTAATGATATAAATAATATATTTAATAGTAATTATCAAACTACAGCAAAGATGAGTGCTGAAAGGGCTGTTAAAGATGGATTAAATATTGGATCAATTATAGCTGCCGTTGTAGTTGCTGTTGTTGCGCCTGAATTAGCTCCCGCCATTGGAGCTTCATTAGGATTAACTGGTGCTGCTGCAACCGCTGCTGGTACTGCTGCCATTGGAGCTGGATCTGCTGCTATAGTTACCGCTGCTAACGGTGGAACACCAACTCAAATTGCTGATGCAGCTTTAATTGGAGGCGCTACTGGTGCTGTAGGCGGTGTTGCTGCTCCTGTAGCTAGTGAAATATCTAGTGTTGTAGGAGCTGATGCAGCAAGTATTATTGCTAACGCAGCAACGGGTGCAACAAGATCAGCCATAAGCGGTAACGATCCTATAGCTGGAGCTGCTACAGGCGCTGTTGGTACTGCTATTGCAGAAACAGGCGTTCCTTCACCGATTGCTGCTGCTGGCGCAGGTGCATTGTCTGGTGCATTGACTAATAAAGATCCTCTCGCATCTGCAATTGCTTCTGGTGTAACAAATTTAGTTTCAACCAGCGGAACAAGCCCTGATGCGACTATAAATCCCGCCACTGGAGAGGCTTATACAGGTAGCGATCAAAGCGCGACGATTAGTCCTACTTTGGAAACACCCAACCCAACAACTGCTGTAGTGATGGCAGTTGATCCTGTAAATCAAACTGCTGCGGTAATGGATTCAACGGGGAATGTTTTACAAGTGACGGCAACACCAGATATACAACCAGGATCAACTGTATCTGTTGACCCTAGTACAAATGTAGCCACAGTCACGCAACCCGCAGATGTAACACAACCTGCTGCCGAACCTACTGCTGGAGTAACTACACAATTTTTGCCCGAAGGAAGTCAAGTTCTAACTGATGTTGGAGGAGGAACTACTACACCTTTTGTTCCTGCCGAAATTACACCAGAAAATGAACCTATTGAACCTGCGTCTATAGAACCTGATGCTGAAACAACTCCTACACCTGTTGAGCAAAATATCTTAGATCTTATTGCAAAGGATCAACCAGCAACTGTAACTTCTGCTCCTGTTGAACAACCATTGCCTGTAACCTCAGAACCTGTAGAGCAACCTGCTCCTGTTGAGCAACTAGCAACTCCAGAAGCACCAATTGCTGTACCTACACCTGTTGAGCAACCAACACCCATAGAACAACCTGCTCCTGTAGATCAATTAGCGCCTGTTGAACAACCTGCTCCAATATCTCCAGTAATATCACCTATTCAAGAGCCAGAGCCTGTTGAATCTGCTGTAATACCTCCAGATCAATCTACAGAAACGCCAACAGATACAACCGAATCTACCTATACACCATCACCAAAAACCTTCACAATAGGTGGTATCACACCTAGCACTAGTAGTGTTTTTTCTACTAGAGATCCTTTGGCATCGGCATTATTAGGTAGTCAAGGACCAGCCGTTAATCCAACTCAAGCTGCTGGAGAACCAAATATGCTAGGTGACGGAAAACGAAAAAATGTATGGAATTTGGAATCATTAAGAGGAGCGTTAGGAATATAACATGGCAAATATCAATGAAGCTCTAGGTACAGATTTAGCAGCTATTGCTAAATTATTACGATCTAAAGGTCGTGGTAAAGACACAGTTCTCGCTCACATTACTCCTAAAGAAGCTGCGCTCCTAAAGCGTAGAGGTGGTTCTGGCACAACAAATCCGGATACGGGTTTGCCTGAATTTGAAGATAGTTTTGACGCTGGCAGCATGGATATTGGTTTTGGTCCTGGTCAATATACACCTCAAACAAGTCCAGCAGAGATTCAAGGCTCTACATTTACACCGCAAGAAAATGCAATGTATGGGTATTCTGATCCATCTGTTGCATCACAAGCCCCTGTTCCTAGTTATGATCCTATGCAAGCTGGTCAAGAAGGATTTGCTTATTCAGGAGCGCCAGGTCAACAAATATCCCCAACACAAACTGCTTATACCCCAGATATGAAAGGTATGAGTGGCGCAGATATTTTAGCTTTGCAACAAGGAAATTATCCAATTACCCCTGCTGGCGCACCTGGTGCAACTGGGGGCGGTGGCGGACCTAAACCAGAATCAGCTATCAGTTCTTTGGTTAATCCAAAAACATTAGCTATGCTTGGTTTAACAGGCGCTTTAGGTGCTTATGGCGCAAATGTAGCCCGTAAAGCGGGAACTCAAACACAAGCTGCTACTGCCGAACAAAAAGCCATTGCACAACCTTATCAACAACAAGGTCAACAATTAGTTACTCAAGCGCAACAAGGATCTTTGACTCCTGCAAGCCAACAAGCATTAGATGCTGCAAAAGCCCAAATAAACCAACAAACAGCAAACAGAGGTGGAGTTGGGGCGCAACAATCAGCTAATCAAATAGCCGCTATCTATCAAACTTTGTTAGATAATCAATATAAATACGGTTTGCAAATCATGCAAATTGGTGACAACATTAGTATTGGCGCTATTAGATCTGGTTTGCAATTAGACCGACAGCTACAGCAATCTACTAACAATTTCTATAGTCAATTGGCAAGCATTGTTGGCGGTCAACCAATAAGGGTAGCATAATGGCTGAAACAAATAATGAAAATTTAGCTCAAGCCGTTAGCACGGATTTAAAGCAATTTCCTTTTTTAAAAGAGGAAAAAGCAGCAAAAGAAAAGGCTGTTGAATCCAAAATTAAAGCTGAATCTGCTAAAGAAGGCGAAGTTCTTAAGCAAAAAGGACAAGCGTTAGAAAAAATTGGCTCTGAAGATAAGGCTGAATACGAAGAAACCATGAGCTTGATGCAACCTGCTCCTGAGTTTAAGCCTACCCAAGATAACATGATGGACATTGGTGGCTTGTTTAGTTTAGTAGCTACTATGGGAGTTGCTTTAGGTGGCAGTGGAAAACTATCATCCTTAAACGCTTTAAACGCTATGGGCGGTATGCTCAAAGGTTATCAAGCAGGTCGTAAAGATTTGTTTACTAAAGAACAAGCCATTTTTGACAAAGAAACTGCTCGTATTAAAGATGTCAATGACCGTTTAATTAAAAATTTAGATCAATACCAAAAGTTAAGAGTTACTGACAAAGAAGCTGCTTTGATTAAAGCACAAGAGATTGCCACTACTAACCCTGGTGTTATTGCTCAATTAGTTCAATCAGGTCGTGATGACGTAGCTGCTGAAATTGCCAAGCGCAACAGCGATATGCTGATAAAAATGAAAGAATTGGCTACTAAAAATGCTATGAGTGGAAAAGGTGGTGGCTCAAAATCAGCTATCAATGAACGCTTCCAAAACACGGTTATCCGTTCCGCAAACGAAACATTACGTTCATTAGAGCTAATGGAAAACATTGGAATTGACATTGGAAAAGGTGGTTTAGGTGGTGTTGTCGGAAAAGGAACTCTTGCATCTGAAGCTATTGCCAACCTTACTAGAACTATGACAAGTCAAGATCAATTACGGTATAACGCTGCTGCTGGTGGTATGGCTCTTGAATTGGCTTATGTAATGAATGGTGGATATAAACCAAACGAAACGCAAATTACCGAACTTAAAAACCTTTATTTAGCAACTCCACAAGATAGTTATGAAACTGCTGCATTTAAGTTTGCAGATGTGGTTGCTAAGTTAAAAGCTGCTTTAGATGTTGCTCCAGCCTATACAGATCAACAAAAACAAAGTAATCAAATGCTTTTGGAAAAAGTTAATAAATACGCCACACCAGAAGAAATCTTGCAAAAGATTAGTGGTCAACCACTTCAAACAGATCCGTATTTAAGAACTGGAGAAAAACCAAAGCCAACTCAAGAAGATATTGACTACGCAAAAGCACATCCTGAAGTTAGACAAAAATTCATTGATCGTTTTGGAGTAGAACCATAATGGCTAATACACCTGATTGGGCATCAGAATCCCCTAAATCTACTACCGCTGAACCAGCCCCTGATTGGGCTACATCTCGACCTGGACAATCTATTGCTAAACGTCCTGGTGACCCATCTTTTCCACAACAAATGTACGGCATGGCTTACGGTGCGGGAACAGAACTATTGGGCGCACCTGGAGAGATTGAAGAATTTTTTACTACTAGCGGTAAAGGTGAAAAATTAGGTGGAAAAGGTCAAGCGTTTCCTACTGCTGCTGAAATTCGTAAGGGAACAAGCGAAACATTCAAGCCAGCAAAAGGCACAGAAGCAATGCAGACAGTTGGTCAAGTTGGCGCTGATATTGGCATGGCAGTTCCAGCTATGTATCGTGGCGTAGGAAAGTTAGTTGGAGGCACAACAAAAGAAGGCGAAAGAATTGCTGGAGTTGCCGAAAAGATGGGTTTTAAGCTATCACCATCTCAAGTTCGTGCTGAATCACCTGTAGCTGAAAAAGGCGCTGCTTTTTATTCTAAAGAAAATCAAGTTCTTGCTAATAGGCTTGCATCCAAAGGCACTGGAGTGCAAACGGATGAGGTAACTGGAAAATTCATTGAAAAAAGAATTAAAGATTTAGGCAAAGAATTTGATAAGGTTTATAAAGGCAAAGAATTTAAAATTGATGCCTCAGTAGCACCAACAATTCAAAATATTCTTGCAAGAGAGCAAGATTTGGGGTTTGCTGGAGTACCTGCCGTTAAGGGTGCAGCTCAATCTATTTTAGACAATATTGCTACTGGCAAAGTAAAGGGCGATGATGTTCAACGCTTGAGAAATGCCCTTACACAATCAGCTAGATCTGCTGGAAGTCGTGGAAAAGCTCATGAAATATATGAGTTGGTGGATGTGCTAGATAGGGCAGTAGAAAACTCTAATCCTGCCATGAAAGCTACTTTAGAGCGTATTCGCCCTCAATATCGCAATACCGTGATTCTTGAAGATTTATACAATTCAGGCGGAATTAAGCATGGAAATGTCAGTTTAGAGCGTCTTGGTGGAGTTGTAGGCGATAAAAATACTTTACGCAGAAATCCATCTGATATTGATACTCTTGGTGAAATTGGGCGTGAATTAGGATTAAGAGCAAGGTGGGAATCTGCTGGTGGAGATATTCCTGAATTAGTTGAAAAAACCACTAGAACTCACGGTCCTTTATCCACAGCCATTCGTAGTCTTGCCACGCCATTACGAACACGTTATGCTCGTGCAGCTCAAAGATCTGCTCAAAGAGGAAGCACACCACAAAAATTAGGCGAGGCTCTAGGCACTGTGCCAGCTATTGAAGAAATTATTGGACCTAAAGAAAAAAGATGAATAAAAAGCAAAAAGGATTAAACCCCGATCTTGAAGATGCTGTAGCCAAGCTATTGCGTGAAGTGATGGCTGACGAACAGTCTTCCTTAACTGATAAATGCAAAGTTATTGACCGTATGGTGAATATTGAAAAACTGAAGCAAAAGATTAGTGATGATGAGTGGGGTAGCGGATTTATTGCAGTAGATGATGATGAGGGTTAAACTATGTTTTTGTTTAACTTTAAGGGGATATTAAATGGAAGCTGTAGCACTTGTTCGCCTAGCGTTAGGAATCATCTCAGACCGTTTATTGGTGATATTGTCACTCGGTCTGTCGTTTGGTCTGGCGTGTTGGGCAATGTACGACCCACGTTGGGAAAGGCTTGCAACAATGGCTTTTTTCAGCATTTTCAGTTATCTTGTCATTAACACTAAGGACAGACTGAAAGCGAAAACTGAACTTAACACTGAATAGGAACTGATATGCCAGATAGCATGATTGTAGTACCCCAACCAGCACAAACTGATCCCGTTGGTAAATATAGGGTTTCAACTCCCCAGTCATTGATTGACACTGACTTTGAATATGGTCAACAATCTACTAAATGGGAGCAATTGGCGTTAGAAAACAACCGTCAATCATGTTACTACTTTACCAACAACCCATTAAACATTGGATCTATTACTGGTAACGGAACAACAACTATAGTCGTTCAATCCAATTCAAACATTGGCGCTAACAAACCAATATTTTTGGAAGAAACGCTAGACCCTAATGCTAACGGGTGGTTTTATACGCAATCATCTAATGCTACGGCAATTATTGTTCAAACAACTAGTAACACAGCTAGTGGTGCTTTATATAATCCTACCGCTACCTATGGCTATCAAGGTTTTTTCTATACCAACGCAGGTATTCCAGTAACAGCAAGTAGCTCCACTGCCATCATTCTTACTGGTAGTTTAATTGTAGTAAACACTACATACGCTCACGGTTTGTCTGCTGGTTCTTTGGTTTACATTGTTAATACAACTGGTGTTGCGGGATTAAATAACGCTTGGGTAGTTTCTGCTGTTCAATCTGCAAATCAATTTCAAATTGCCTCTACATTAACAGGTACAGCTACAACTGGTACGGCTCAAAGTACAGTTTATGCAAGACCATCAGGATACGTTGAAACCCGTGCTTTTAACGGTTCTGTAAACTTTACTGCGGGTTCTGCTGTGCCAAATCAGCAAATGATCCGTCAAACAAGACGTTATTTCCGCTATCAATCTGGTAAAGGTATTCAGTTTTCAACTGGTTCTGTATTAAAACCAAGATTATTGACGAGTAACGTCACTGCTAGTGGATCAGTCATTACTGTGGTAACTCGTACTCCACATAACTTGACCACCAATGCAACTATTCAAGTAACTGGCGCAACAGCTAATACTTACAATGGTATTTTTAAAATTCAAAGTATTCCTAATGCCAATACCATTACTTATAACACTGTTAATAACGTCACCCCTACAAGCAGCGTAGCGGTAACGTCAACTGGTTTCCCACCAAACGTGTACCCTTATGGCTGGTATGGATCAAGCAACAAAATTGGCTTTTTTGATAATCAAAACGGTATGTTTTTCCAATTTGATGGTCAAACTTTGTATGCCGTTTATAGAAATAGCACCAACCAATTAGGCGGTGTTGTTGCTGCAAGCCAAGGTAACGCTACTGTTACTGGTACAGGTACGTCATTTACAAGCCAGATCAACATAGGTGATTTTATTGTTATTCGTGGTCAATCTTATCGTGTTACCAATATTTTTAGTGACACCAGTATGAATATTGCCCCTGAATACATGGGTGCATCCGTTACACAAGCGCTAATTTCAAAAACAGTTGATTTAAAGATACCTAACTCACAATGGCTAGATCCTTGTGACGGCACAGGTCCTTCTGGATACAACATTGACCTAACCAAAAACCAAATGTGGTTTATTGATTACTCTTGGTATGGTGCTGGTGTCATTCGTTGGGGATTAAGAACCACTAACGGCACGATCAATTACGTTTATGCCTTACAAAGCAATAACGTGCAATCTGGTGCTTATCTTCGCTCTGGTAACTTACCAAGTCGTTATGAATCTAACGGTCAAGGTCCAATAACTACCCTTTATTCAAATATTACTAACGTAGCAAACGTCATTCCAGTAGTAAGTTCTTCTGGTTTTAGTCCTTTAGGAGGCACAGTAAAAATTACTGGATCTGCTGTAAATGCTGCTATCGAATACGCAAACTACACAGGTATTATTGCTAACTCAGCCTCAGGATTAGGCTACGATCAGTTAACTGGTGTGACTAGAGGTGTCACAGGTGGAGCTGCTGCAACCGCATTTACTGCTGCAACTCCTGCAACTAATGCAACCCCACCAGTATCAGTAGAGTATTCTCCTCCTGATTCTGTAGCAGTAATTTCACACTGGGGTTCATCTGTTGTAATGGATGGTGGATTTTCTAATGACGTATCACTGATCTTTAACTACGGAACTACTGCTAACGTGACAGTTGCCAATGGTGGCGTTGTTCCTATTCTTGCCATTCGTGTAGCTCCTAGCGTAGATAACGGCACAGTTGGAACTCTTGGCAATAAAGAGGTTATCAACCGTTTACAGTTGCAATTACGTGAATTAGGTGTTGTAACATCTGGTGCGTTCTTAATTCAATTGATTTTGAATGGTCAGGCAACTAGCTTTAGCGGTACTTTTGCTTCACCAACACAAAACAACACTTACACATCATCTATTTGTCAGGTGGCTGCAAACTCTAATGCTTCTGCAACCATTACTGGTGGTGAATCAATTGGAGCTGCGTTTACTAATAGCACTGGACAAACAACCCTTGATTTAACATCTATTGCAGGTATTGGTAATGCCATTTTGGGTGGTGGACTAAACAATAACGTTCCATCTGCAACTAATGCAGGTCAATTTCCAGATGGTCCAGATATTTTGTATGTAGTGGCAAATAACGTAAGTGGTGGTAACGCAACCATTATTGCCCGTTTAAGCTGGCAAGAATCTCAAGCATAAGGAAAATCATGAAAGACGAAAGCGGAAAAAAGAACAAGATGTTTACGGCTAAAGAATCACAGCCTGTAAGAGTTGAAACTATTAGCGATACTTATGGTCATCATAAGCACTATCGTTTGGGAACAATGCCAGCGGGGGGTTTCCAATCTGTATGGCGTTTTGAAGATGACCAAGATACAAAAAACAGCTCAAGCTCGTTCCCAGGCGGAAAGAAGGTTTATTGATATGAAAGGCGATAAAAAAGTTGGTCTTGGTTTGAAAGCAATTGGTCAAACCATGAATCCAAAGCTAAAGCAAGGCGCTCCTGAAACTCTGCCTGTTGCTGCTGGTGTTAAATCAGCTCGTACAAGCCATAAAGCAGATTCTAAGAGCAAGTAATTGGACAGAAAGCCCGCTGCTGCTATTGTTGCAAGCGCAGCGGTGCTTGTTGGTGTGGCTGTACATGAAGGATATAAAAGCACTGCCTATCAAGACGTAGGTGGTGTTTATACCGTAGGTTACGGTCAAGCAGACGGTGTTAAAAAGGGTGACGTTACCGATCCAGTCAGAGCTTTAGTAAAGCTAGAGCAAAGTTTGGATGAACACGCCAAGGGGATGGTGCAATGTATCAAAGTACCTGTATCTCAAGGAGAATACGATGCTTATTTGGACTTTACCTATAATGTTGGGGTGTCTGCTTTTTGCCATTCAACCCTTAATAAAAAGCTCAATGACATGGATTATGCAGGGGCTTGCAAAGAGCTTTTAAAATGGGTTACTGCTGGTGGGAAACCACAACCAGGACTTGTTAAACGCAGACAAGAGGAATATGAAAAGTGTTCGGCTCAATCCAATACAAATTGATTGCTTGCTTAGTTTCTGTCACTTTGATTTTCATTGCTGGCTGGACTATCAACGGCTGGCGTTACGAAAAGAGGATTGCAAACGAGAGGACTGCTCAGGAGAAAGTCATTCAACAGAAAGAGGCTGCAAACCAACTTGTTGCCGATCAAATCAGGAAAGATAAAGATGCTCAAATCAATGCTATTAACGATCAGCTTGCTAATGCTCTTGTGCAGTTGCGCTCGCGCCCCAGTCGTAGTCAATACAACTCCAACATTGGACAAGACGGCACTGGGAGATCCCTTTCTGCCGAAGATGCAGAATTTCTTATCAGGGAAGCTACCAGAGCAGACAAAATAAGGATTGCATTAGATGCCTGTTATAAACAATATGATGAGGTCAAGTAATGCCTAAAAATACTAATCTTTCTGTAGGTCGTGGTGAAAAACAATCTGTTTCTGCTGGCGGTGGATTGACTGCTAAGGGCAGACGTAAATACAATAGAGCAACAGGTAGCAAACTTAAAGCGCCAACTAAATCAGGTCCTAGGCACAAGTCTTTTTGCGCTAGATCTAAAAGTTGGAAAGGTGAACGAGGTAAAGCAGCTAGAAGAAGGTGGGGTTGTAGATGAAACCAGGACTTTATGCCAATATCCATAAAAAGAGAGAGCGTATCCGCAAAGGATCAGGCGAGAGAATGAGAACGCCTGGCACTAAAGGCGCTCCTACCGCATCAGCATTTAGAAAATCTAAAAGAACTGCAAGAAAATCTAAACGCTAATTTTATTCAGTAGCAATTAGTTGACCTTCAAAAGCATACGTGCCAACGTGGGCTAATCTAACCCAAGGCGCTGCAAATACTTTCCCACCAATCAAACGCCATTCACGGCAAAAGTGATAGTCCTCAGACAATAAACGATTGGTTTCTGGTTCAATTGAAGTAGCAAAATATTCTGCAATTTGATCTCCTTGTAGCATTGTTTTATTTAGATCAACTACGTCATTAGAATAAGACGGTACATGAGGTCTTAATTTATCAAACACTTCACGCTTAATCATCATAAATCCAGTGCCACCATTAAAGATTTCTACTGGTTCATTCATTGGCACAGTAACTTCTCCTACATAATCCACTAAATTTACTACAAAACTTCCTGTATGAAATTTAAGCTGATCTTCTGGTACGCCTTCATCCATGGCTCTTTTGACGCTATTCCAATTGATTTCTTTTTTTGGATAAATACCACAAATAACATCTTTGTCAGCTTGTAGCATCGTAACAATGTCTATTGGGTTAAACAAAATGTCAGCATCAATAAACATTAGATGAGTGCAATTAGATTTTAAAAATGCTTGGGCTAATGAGTTTCTTGCACGAGTAATTAAGCTCTCATTGAACATAAAGCTAAATGACAATTGAATATTATTGTCAGCACATATTTTAGTCATTTGCAATAAAGATTGGGTGTAGTAACCAGCGCACATACCTCCATACATCGGAGTAGCCAACAATATATTTGGCTGTACAGGTTCTTTTTTATCTTGAAATTGTTTCAAATCTAATTTTTTCTTCTTAGCCATGATTTTCCTTAAATGAAGTTATCGGTACTAGCGTTTACATAATCGTTAATCAATATGTTCTTTCCATCGTTAGAACATTCGTGCATACAAGTAGTTTTGGCATTAAATTTATTAAAGTATTCCTTGGTTTCTTTGCTAAACCATAAGTCTGTAAACCTTTTGCCGTTAATAGAGCCTATGCAACCAGTGCTATCGTAGGCTTTGTTATGACAGGCATACACATTAAGATCCGCACCGATGACTGGCACGGTTTGCATGATGTAACATCTTTTATAGCTTCGTACACTAGAGTGACTGCTGCCAGGAGTAATGTTATAAGTGCTATTAACACTAAAGTTTTCAGAAGTAATAGTTTGAATTTTTGCAAGTTGCTCATTGACTTCATCTGCTATTTCCTTATGGTAATCATAAAAATCTGGCACATACATTGGACTAAAACGCACATTTTCAACACCACAGTCTTTTAATAACTGACTGTACCCCCATAAATTTTTGTAATTGTTGCGATGCACAATATAATTCACCCCTAAATCACAGTTTGCATCTTTAATGGCAGCAAAATTTTTAATATTCTTAATAACAGAGTCAAAGCTCTTTTCAGGCACGTTCCTAAATCGCTTCATTTCAGCGCCATCGGTGTAGTCCATACTGACCCTTACCCATTTAGCTTTTGACAGCACCTCGGCACGTTCTTTGGCTAAATTTTGACCGTTAGTGATGATGGATAGATCAAGACCTAACTCTAATGTTCTACGCATGATTGGCACAATGTCAGGGTGCATCAATGGCTCACCACCACCAGAATAGGTCACTGCTTTAGTACCTATACGTTGCAAGTCATAAAGAATTTCCATCATCTTTTCAGTGGGGATGACATCATCTTCTTTCATATCTTCGTGCATCCCACTAATGATGTGCTGCTCATCCCCGCCATCTTTCACCCTAAAACCAGTGCTATACACGCAAAAAAAACATCCGTGATTGCAAATGTTAATTGGCTTGATGCGAACATATAGCGGTGCTAAAACCTCCCCCGCCCCAAAAGATTTCAGCTTTTCTGGAAAATAAAATATCTTAAAATTGCTGTATTTGTTGCTTTTCACATTAAATCCTTGTATTCAACAATGATGCAAGATTTTTTTCTTGACATTGCCAGCCCATAGGCAGTTTTGACAAAATTCTCATTTAGCACGTTATAAATAGGTATTTCAACCATATCACGTAATGGCGCAGTAAAATTTTGAACGTGTGTTGCACCCGTGTAGAGTGGTTTTGTGATATTACCTACAATGCAGCGAATGATGACAACAGGATCAAACTCATCATTGCTAATGTCTTTGATTTTGTCTAAATGATTGACTATTGCATCCATTGCGTTCATCAAAAAATCCATTCTTTCAATAAAAACAACGGGTTTTAGCCCTGTTAGCGCCATTCCAATAGCAACTCCCATCATTAAATTTTCCGCTACTGGCATTTCTATAATTTGACCATCTGGCACGTTATTTAAAGTGCCTAATGCACGACCCTTTTGCAGCCCATAGCCAATAAAACGCGTTTTAGGATCTTTTGCAAGCTCAGTATTTGAGTTAGTGATCTGCTCTTTGTATGTCATTTTTTTTCTTTGAAAATAATGTGTTTTTTTGTGCCGTTACCAGCATGAGGATAAGTAGCGGTATATTCATTGCGTATTACGCAAGATGGCATTTCAAACCTAAATTTATTAGGATTACGTTCTTCAAGAGTGGTATCTACTGATCTGTTGTTATCTTCAATAATGAACATACAAGGTAAATCTTGACCCTCTACAAACATCACAGCCTCGTAAAAGTGACCTTGCTCCTCAGCTCCATCACCTAAAAAGCAATATACCCAGTTATCACTGCCTGATGCTTTTAGTGAATAAGCTACACCTGCTGCAATACCACAAGTGCCAGCCAAAATGCTCGAAGTAAAAAAATGACGATTACTGTCGAAAACAAACATAGAATTGCCATGCAAAATACGTTCCATAAGCTCAGGTTCGGGTATTCCAGCCAATAAAGCGTGATGATGATTCCGATGAGTGCTGAAAATCCAATCTCCATCTTTGATATCCTGTTTGAATAAATCAATCAAAAAATCTTCATTACCGCCTGATAGGTGTATGAGATAAGGCAGATCACCGTTTTCCCAGTGTTCCGATACCTTTTTCTCAAACGCAATAAGCTGTTCTTTTGTGCAGTATTCCATTAGTAGCGCTCAATAGTTAACCAAAAACAATATGCAAATATCGCTACAAACACTAACACCCCCATAAAAGCCCAAAAACCATCGTATTGACCTGTTTGCGGTTTCTCTATGGCAGTTGCATAGTCAGCATCTCTAAACGCCTCAGAAGCGCTCCTATACGTTTTACCTTCTCCGTAATTCCATTGGCTCATGTTATCCCCTTAAATAGTGCCAGCTTGCCCAAGTAGTTGGCTGGCGCAACCCCTAACTACCTACCTAATTGACGGCAGATTCCCCTTGAGCTGGTGATTGATCCATTACATCTAACATTACTACGCAGCCACCGCCCTTTTTTGTAGGACCTCTTGTAATTGATACTCGTTGCACCTGGCAATCATCATCAAATACTCCAGCATCTTGTAGCGCATCCAATATGGGTTTGATACAGTTATCAATATCCATCAATTTTTTAGATCTTGGATGTAAAACAATTTCAACCCACATGGCAGAGTTTCCAAACTTAGGAACACGCCACTCCACAACATAATCTGCAACAAACGCTTTAAAATCCCTGCCACGCTGACTAATAAACCTACGATGCCCACTAGCTATCCAATAATTGTTGATTGATGGCGGGTAAGGTAGGTTTATATAAATCATTAGCAGTTAATCGGTTTAAAAGGTCCTTCTGTGTTGGTATCCCAACAACAAATGCCACCTGTGTAGTCACGCTCACACTTGGTAGCTGCGTAAGACAAAGAAAATACCATAACTAAGATCAGAGTAATAAATGTTTTCATTAGAATGGCACTTCACCGTCATTAACACGACCTACTTCTTTTGGATAAGTACCGCCATTATCAGGCTTCCAGTTATCCTCAGATAAACTGATTAAGCTACCCTTAGGGGTTTGCTTAGTCCAACCAGCAATTTTGAGTGTTTGACCTGCTTTATAGTCCTCAGAAAGCAATAACGTGCCTTTCCAATCAGGTGAACGCTCATGTTTCTTTTCGTTTTGAAATAAAACGCCTTTGCCCATCTGGGCGATATGTCCATTAGCCATTATTGATTTCCTTTCTAATTGCTTGGAGTTTTGATAAGAACTTCGCTGTTGTATTGCCATCAAATGTTTTTGTATAGGCTTCATTGACTTCTCTAAATGCTTTTATCTTGGCAAACTTTTCCTCTGCCGTGAACTTGGAAGATTCATGGATCTTGGCATGAATCTCTGCGTAACCATCAATCCAGTCAGATTGACAAATATAACGAGCATACGGCTCATCTTGACCTGGAACGAACATAGGCAATGCCATATCGGGAATATCATCAGGTATAGCGGATAGATCAGCTACATTCGGTATGATTGATCCCATGTCTTTTAATACGCTAGGCTTGGAGGTCTGGCTTTCAAAGTTCTCGACTTCATCGGGTGAGTAGAACCCCGTAACAGATCCTGGGAAAACTGATCTAATGCCCTCTGAAATACAACGGCTTCTAAGCATCGCTCTTGGGAATTTCTGCCATCCACTCCCAGGCTTAACAAGACCGATTTTGGTAGCTTGTCCGATAGTCCATGTAACCGCAAGATTACCCCCGTTGGGATGTAAAAAAACTCCTGTAACTTGCTCATCTGTATATTCCTTCCATTCGACCTTACCACCTGCGTTTTGAAAACGTGCCAGCATTGCATCTGCTTTTAATGCTGGTCTGCCTTGAATAATGTGAAAGTCTCTAGTAGCCGTAGCAGGGTGTAATCCTTATGCCTGTGAGACTGCCATCAATGCAAGAACGCTATTCTTGTCCTTCATGCCAAATAAACCACTAGCAGCAATAGCCGTAGCCATCTGCTCCATCTCTGAATACGCTACTAAGTTACTCATGATAATTTCTCCATAATAGTTAGGATCGTGTCTATGACAGAACTGGCTGTCATCACCCATATTGCTAAATCAAGATTATTCATGTTTTATAGCCTCCGCTGCGTAAGTAGGTCTGTCCTTATAAAACTTAGCGTGTACGTCCTCAAAATGGACATAATGACCATCAAAGCGCATAGTCTCACCCCTAAACGTCCATACGTTATGATGTATTGAGCATTTAGGATCATTAACAAACTGTTTACCTAAACTGGTGATTTGCCAAAAGCCATTAGCACGTTTAGTTACTGTATCTTGGCATTGCTCTACTAATCCCCAATAGCGTAACTTTTGAAAGTTAGTCCATTGTGTACGTGTCAATTCAAGATCAGTTAAGGCAACAGGCTCTAAAGATAAATATATTTGCCATAAGCTGTTAGCTAATCCAGCGTTAAAGCTATGTTTGTATTCCACAACCTTAGCACCGCAACACTCGCAATAGATGTCTTTATTCATTTGACTAAGAACCTCCGTGATCCTGGAGTGTCCATGACAAACTGATCGTAAATATCAGGCATAGCTGACTGAAATAAACTTGAGTTAAAACGCTTAGAACTTTTGGCTGACTTCCAGCTCACCAGCGTAGTACCATCAACCGCTCTGATCTCCTGATACTCTCCCATCAAGTTACGCACCTGAACTTCAATTTGCTCCTCTGCTGCCTCTAAGTGCTTGATCTGCGTCTTGATGTCTTTGAGCTGCGTTATCGCCCTCTCAACCTGCTGCGTGGCAGTAATAAACCCATCTTTTGATTCGGGGTAGATGATCTTGGTCTGCTCAATAGTCTCTGCTGGCGGGAGCGTATTAGCTTGGCAATAACCCCAAACGGCTGCCATTTTCTTGATGAGATCGTCTTTTTCTTGGTCTGTAATGTGGAATTGGAAAGTATGAAACTCTTGACCGCCAAATAACACAGCCAAAACGACATCATTAACATTGTGACAAGCTGCTTCGTGGACAAGTTGGGCATAATCAGCATCAGGAATCCGATTAGATTCGGGATCAAACTTAGAACGAACACTGGCGTTGTAGTTTTTAGCCTCAACAAGCATATTACCGTCAGCACTAATGAAATCGAAATGGGAACGAAACCAATCATGCTTAGGATGGGTAAGTGCATAATCTGCTTCCTTGAGTTCTTTCTTAAGTTTTTGTTGGGCTAGTTTGCCGACAATAGGCTGCATGACATGACCCATTTGTACCGCTTCAATACCTGATAGGTCTAGGATCTCTTTCTTGCCTTGTTTCTCCAAAATGACATCTACCATCTTGCCATTGGCTACCTTACGGCTATCACCTGACCAGATCGCACTACGCCTTACTTCTGGTGCAAAATCGTTTTGATCGTTCATGCTTATCTCCCAAAAGGTACTTGTGAAAGATCATCGAGATCATCTTGATCGTGGTCTTCAAACCATTGTGCTATTTCACCGCATCCGCTAATGGGTAAATTACGGCAGTGAATAGCTGTCCATGTTTGAACTTGCCCCGTAACCATGTGACGGGGTACTTCGGGAGCTTTACAGAGATCACCTGATAGGTGTTTGCAATCAATACAATATTTCATGCTTAATTCCTTTATATAGTTAGGTTTAGGTACTACAGATAGAACATTACTACATTACAACGATTAGTGCAATTTATTTGTTAAGTGTTGTTTTTTCCTCCATTGGCTTATTTGGATCGTGAATAATTACATCTCCATTGGCGTTGATATAATAGAGATCTCCCAGCTCTTTCGCTCTAATAAGCTCTCGCTGTTGTACTTTAGCGTTCATTTCCATCCACTTTGCTGCATCATCATCTGCTTTACTCATAAATTCCCCCATTGATCTGCCATAGCTTCAGCAATACCTTCAAAAGTCTTAGCACGATTCTTTTGTCGGTCTTTGCCACCTTTGTTAAACCAATTTCCTGCTATCTTGGTGCTTTCCTTCACCTCTACTATGTTTGTGGGCGTAAGATCTGGCAACCCTCTAAGCCATAAACAAGTCTTTTTCTTGTATGGGTGTCCGTATTCATAAGGCTGTATTGTTTGCGTATAGCGTGGCAATTCAAATACAGTAGATGGAATAGGGTTTTCTATACATATTTTGGGAATTGATGCGTTATAAAGAGCCAAGAAAAACTCTTTAGCTTCCATTCCTTTAGACAGACGATCAGGGTTTAAAATTCCTTTAGGGTATAAATGCCTTGCACCTGCATTGGATAGATATGTGCATGGAGGGTGAGCAATCATTAGATCCCAATCCCATTGCAACACATCTCTAATATCGCCTTGATAGTGGTTTCCAGCCTTATCAGTTGGCAAGATGTCGCAACTCATAGCGTAATGCCCTGCTTGCGTGAAAGCATCTCTCACTCTGCCTGAGTATTCACAAGCTACTAAAACCCTCATTTGTTGCACTCCTTTAAAAAATATGTTTTAATCCGCTTAAGTTTGTTTTAGTGGTGGTTTTAGGTTAGTTATGCGATGGGGGCATCCATGACGATTTAAGACCACTCACCATTAAAACCACCATTAAAGCAAACTAATACGGGGCATTTACCCAGCCCTCCTAAACATTGTGGTGATGGATAGGGATAAACGAGGTGGCTTTCATCTGTCAGACCTTTACAGGAACGCACTGGCTTAGTTAAGCACCAACCGATAAACGATAACCACTCTCTTTTTGAGAACTTCCGCCCTAAGCGGGTTTGGGGCTTAGCTCTTTTCTCAATCACCACAAAAACACGCAATACCTTCTTCATCTGCAAACAGGTCATCTTGCTTTCCCACATTGTCAAACATCTGTTGGTAACTTGGTCGATCTTTTCTAAACCTTGCCCCATCCCCTGTAAATTGACCAGCAGAGTGGATTCGAGCTTCCTGAGTAGCCCACCAGATCGCACGAGATGGTTTTTCAGCAATAAGGGATTGAATTTGATGACGACCTTTTAAAAAGCATAGGTCACAATTACCATGAACAGTTTTACCCCCTCTGTTAGGTAATCCCAAATCAAAGGGTTGCTCTTGCCAAAACTTGCCAACATCGGCAGCAGTAACTCCTGCCGTATAAAGTGGCACACGCTCACGTGACATTTTGACTGCTCTGCGGGGTTCATCGGCTCTAATGCCAACCCAATCCATGTTTTCGTTGTGTTCCCAACCTAATGATTTTAAGTAGCGGTGAATGGTTCTAATCTTGAGTTCTATGGTGCAAAACCTCGTTACAGGGTTTGGAAGATAGTTTTTCTTGGTAATTAAGGCTTCAAACGGCTCTCCAGACCTGCTGGCAGTTAAAAAGTCCACCACCTTAAACTTGGGATCGGTTGGCAAATACTCAACCCATGCGATAGGTACTTTCCAATGCTCTGAGCAATCCTGAACGAATCTGAGTGTTGCTTCTTCTTCCTTACCTGTATTTGCAAAACAAACCACAGCTTCTTCTGGTAACCCGTCATTGGACTGCAACACCCGCCAAAGCATATAAGCGGAAGTTCTGCCACCGCTAAAGCTAATCACAGTCGGTTCTAATATCTTAAAGGGATCACTCATTAAAACTCTTTCTAAGGGGTTTTCTCACAGGCGTGATACTTACCCCTTCTCTGATAGTTTAAAGGGCTAGAATAAGCCATATAAGAGGAATTACCGCTATTGCACAAGCAATAAGGATAAGTTTGTCGGTAAAGCTATCTTCTTTATACATATAAAGAACCTTTCTTAACGGTTGAACTCCAGGCATTGAACGACAAGGGGTTTTCCCCTTGCTTCATGCACCAATAGACATAAGCGGTATATTTGTCGGTTTTGCTCATGCTTTCACCTCTTTAGATGTCCAAAAGCCTTCAAGGCACTTCGTGCCGTCATCTTCCAACATATCGTCAACAGAGTTGTACATTCCGACATATTCATCGGATACGCAAAGAACTTTGCCGTTTGATAAATGGAGGATGTCAACCATACATCCACCGCCTGTGTTCCATGTTTCTTGTTTAGTGATGTGGTACATGATTAGATCCATTCGTGGCGATATTGTTTAGAAGGGTTTACAGCTCTTAGGATGTTGTGAACGATATGGAATCCCATATCCATGCCACAACCACGCACAACTATGCCGTTGTGTTTGCCTTGCTTCATTCCTAAAGCTGTAGATACGAGGTAGTCCAAATGAATGATCCGACCCGCATCAATCATCTTTACGCTGATTTCTCGTTGCATACCTGAACCGCTAACATGGCGTAAAACTGTGTAAATAGTATCGCTAGAAATATCACGCAAAATTTTGTCTAGCTCGGTTCTTGCGTTCTCTTGGTCTTGCTTCTTGCTCATTTAATTCTCCTTAAAAGGTGCGGGTTCTCACCGCTGTTTTACTACTGATTAGACTGCATAGATGTGATTATAAACATATAACGATTATAGAAACAATAGGTTTACACAAATATTTTTAAATTATTTTTTTAACTGTTTGAGTGCCTGCAGCG
>Ga0114962_10001329_pt1 | contig 21396 bp, 18 predicted proteins | sample C_130820_MF_Meta_FD_87017 | JGI IMG/M metagenome (GOLD analysis project Ga0114962, IMG submission 87017) | Freshwater microbial communities from Lake Croche, Canada to study carbon cycling - C_130820_MF_MetaG | ecosystem: Environmental > Aquatic > Freshwater > Lake | place: Lake Croche, Canada... | reverse complement strand
ACAATTCTGACTTGTATTATAAATACAGCTATAAGAACCTGAGAAATCAATTTACAGGAGCAATCATATTTAATTATACCAAGTTTTTATCCCATGAGGTACAGTTTAGATCGGCCTATAGAGTGATCAATCAAACCCATTACAATATTGCAGATACTAAGTTGAATGTTAAGTTTACACCTTCCGCATCCTTATATGTAGCTGTTACTAATATTTTTAATAAGTCCTATTATGATTTTGCATCTATCCCAATGCCAGGTAGATGGTTTATGGTTGGAACAAACTTCAAAATTGGATTGAAGAATTAATTTATACCAGTAGAATTTGAAAAAGGATAGTTTGAGTTTTATCATACTATCCTTTTTTTGTACTAAATGAAATAATAGACTTATCTCCTTAATAAATTCGCCTAATTCAAATCTTTATATTTTGCCTTAACCCATTCTATAGCATCCTGTTCATTATTAAATTTATTAAAATCAACATAATGGATTTTAGGACTTTTACCTACAGAGGCAAAGAGCATGACATCATCCAAGGTGATAACCTCTTGGGATAAAATAGCTAAGCGTTCAACTACATTACGTAATTCCCTGATGTTGCCTGTCCAATTTAGTTGTTGTAGTTCTTTGATTGCCAATGGATCAAAAGATTTTTGAATACCGTAATCAGCGGTGATTTCTTTTAAGAAACTTTCTGCAAGTAACGGGATGTCATCTCTTCGGTCATTTAAAGGCGGAACGTGGATTAATATCACAGCCAATCGGTGATATAAATCTTCTCTAAAGTTTCCTTTTGCAATTTCTTCTTGAAGGTTTTTATTGGTTGCTGCTATCACTCGGACATTGACAGAAATTTCCTTTTCCCCTCCTACACGAGTGATTTTATTTTCTTGTAAAGCCCTAAGAACTTTTGCTTGAGCGGACAAGCTCATGTCACCTATTTCATCTAAGAAGATGGTTCCTCCATTGGCTGATTCAAATTTACCAAGTTTCATTTTAATGGCAGAAGTAAAGGCACCTTTTTCATGTCCAAAAAGTTCTGATTCAATCAACTCTGCAGGAATAGCAGCACAGTTAACTTCTACCATAGGACCAGATGCACGATTGCTTTTTTCGTGCAGCCACTTAGCCACTAGTTCTTTTCCTGTTCCATTACTTCCCGTAACTAGAACTCTTGCGTCTGTAGGGCCTACTTTATCAATGGTTTGTTTAATCAGTTTTATTGGCAAGGACTCCCCAAGGATTTCTCTTACTTTAGAAGCTTTTCTACGGAGGCTTTTAGTTTCTACGATTAATGTAGATTTATCTAAAGCATTCCTGATTGTTATTAAAAATCTATTCAAATCAGGAGGCTTATTAATAAAATCGTACGCTCCTTTTCTTGTAGCTTCTAAAGCTAGTTCAGTAGATCCGTGGCCAGTTAGTATAATAAAGGGAGCATCAGGGTTTACTTTGTGTGCATATTCAAGTACCTCTAGGCCATCCATTTTTGGCATTTTAATGTCACAAAGGATTAAATCGTAATCATTTTTATCAATCAATGCTACTGCAATTTCTCCATTTTCAGCTTCAGTAACGGTATGATTTTCTGACTCTAATATGTCTCTTATGCTTTCTCTGATGATTTCCTCGTCATCGACTACTAATATTTTGCCCATCTTTAATTTACTTATGTATTATTTAGTAATTAGATTCTTTCTTGAACTACTTTCAAATTACGTGCCTTTTGTAGATTAGTTTAAAATTTTCTTTAAGGTCAAATGTTTTTTATATTTAATGGCTCCAATTCCTTCCATTAACAATTGCATTTTGGGATTGAAATCACCTATCCACGCGAGTTCGGTTTGTTTGTAATTGGGCATGGATTCCAAAGTAAGATGGATTTTTTTCATTAAAACAGCTTCTAATCCTATCCCTTGATATTTTGGTATAATTCCAAAAACCAATGCCTTTAGGTTCTGATAGGAATGTGTTTTTAGTTTGTACAATAAAAATAAGGAATTCCACCAATTAAGTCTTGAGGTATTCATTTTTTGAATGACTTCATTAATATCAGGGACGCAAACAAAATATCCAGCAGGTTCGTCTTTAACATATACAAAGCAAATCAAATTATCCATTGCAATCATTTTAAGTTCTTTAAATGATTTTTCTATTTGAATATAATTCACTGGTTTAAAAAAATCGAATCCAGCCCAAGCTTGATTGTAAATTGTGATAAATTCTTCTATGTATTTTTTTTTCTGTTTAAAATCAATGTATGACCATGTGATATCCCCTCTTTTTAATACTCTTTCAGATATTAAATCAATTCTCTTTTTTTGATAGGTATACTCGTTAATGGTATAGGTTTGTTGTTCAAAATCTACCAGAAATCCTGCTTTAAAAAACAACTCTTTGTAAAATGGAGGATTATAATTTTCTGAATAGCTAGGTTTGTGATTGTTTTCCTGTAATATTCCCCAGAAGCTGTCCCTTGCTCCTGGGTTGACAGATGCTAGTATTGTTTGACATCCAATCTCTTTTAAATCCTCACAAGCCTTATGGATTAATAAATTGGCAACTTGTTGGTTATTTATGGACTCAAAAAATCCTATGTATCCGTTTTTATTTGCTAAGAGTTCTCTATTTGTAAAACATGCTATCCTGCCTACAGGTAGATTCTGACTATTTAATACTATATATATTTTGCAAAAACCATCTTCCTTAAAAAAAATGTTTTTAATGGTATCTAATGATTTTTCTATATCATTTTCAAGGACAGAAATATAGTTTTTATCTTCCTTGTAAATTAATTTAGGGACTTTATGGAAAAGTTTCCAATCAAATTTATTATTGATTTTTTTAATTGAAAAGTTTTCCAAATGGTAATTAATTGGTCGGTGGAAGAATTAATATATCATCAACAAAAAAAACATACTCGGAGTCCTCCGGGTCTTCAAACTCAAATGCTTCGAATTCCATATCATCAAATTCGTCATCCACATCCTCATCTTCACCCTCGTCTTGATCTTCTGTACCTTGATTGAGTTTATCAAAGGGATATTTTCTAGGTTCGTCTTCCTCTTCTCCTCCTTCTAAAAGTTCATCAATGTCCTTATTCATATCACGAGAAAGTCTTTCCTTACGTAATCTGTTCAGTTTTGCAAACACATCCTCTTCTTTTTTGTCTGATTTTGGAGTATCCTCTTTACCTTCTTCCTTTTTATCGGCTGAAGTTGATTCATCCTCCTCCTCATCATCCCATATGATGTCCGCCTCGTCAATTCTTGTTAAGGTAGTAAATAGTATACAATTGGTGACCTCGATTGGCATGGAGGAAATTTCCTCAGCTAATATCGTGATGGCTTTCTTCTCTTGATTGACCATTTTGTCGGCTATGGCCTCGGTCAACATGGTCCCATAAGTGGACATTGTTCTTAAAATAATACTCAATTGAGTAAAAGTCAAACCAAATGTAGCTTGATGTTCTACATCAAAATAGAGCACTTTACAATACAAAGTGATGTCATCGGTTTCATCAAATATGATTTCTTCAATGACTAAATAATCAAAGCAAAAGCTTTTATCTCTGCCAAATCTTCTCCCTAAATCCTCCAATTAATTCTTGTTTACAGTGGTGACGGTATCCTTTTTTATATTACTTTTTTCATCCAACATTTTAATGATTTCCTCATCTGATTTATTCATTAGCTGTAATAAAATCTCAGCATCCTTTGCATATTTGGTATTCGGATACTTTTGGATGAGTTCACTATAGGTTTTGGCTGCTTTGATTTTTTCCTTTAAGGTTTCGTCGTAAGTAAAAGCTTTTAAATTTAACGCTATTGGAGCCAAATAGTTATTTTGATGGTTCTTTACTATTAAGTCTAAATCTTCTAATCCTTGAGGGAATTGTCCTAAAATATAAATATGTGTTCTTGCCGATTCATATAAGTAAGTTGGGATGATTGTATCCTTTGGGTTTGCCTTTATGTAGGCATCCATCATCTCAATTAATTTTTTGGCTTTGTCTGTTCTTTCTTGTCCAGATTTGTCATCATTCCATACCGATTTTGTCAATTGGGAAATTTCCTTTTGCTTAGCCATTGGATTGGAACAAGACAATAAAACAGTCAAGCAACAAATTATTAGACTTGAAAAACTTATTGATTTTAATAAATTAGATTTTACCACTGAAAAATTCATAAAGAAGTTAGAGGTACAAAATTAAACTTTTCCATTGGAATGCAGTTGGATTTTCCTATCCAAATACTTGCCTATAATGTCAAATTCCACGTTCACTTTTTTACCAACTTCCATAAATTTAAGGGAGGTGTGGTTGAACGTATAAGGGATGATTCCTACAGTAAACGTATTTTCCTTTATATTAAAGACGGTCAAGCTAATACCATCTAAACAGATACTTCCCTTTTCAACAATCAAATGCCCAAAGGAGTCAAAGTCAAATTCAAAAACAAATTCCCAGCTCCCGTTCAAATTTTTAGCTGATTTACATATAGCCACACTGTCAACATGACCTTGTACTATATGTCCATCAAATCTGTTTAACGGACTCATACTGCGTTCTAAATTAATTTCTTGACCGACTATCCAATCGTTCAACGTTGTTTTGAGGAGGGTTTCCGCTATGGCAGTTACGGAATACACGCTTCCTTCTATTTCTGTCACCGTTAAACAGACACCATTATGTGCCAAGGATTGGTCAACTTTTAATTCTTTTGATAATTCCGATTCTAATAGATATGTTTTGTTGCTACCCTCTTGAATGATAGATTTTATGATGGCAGTGGCTTCAATTATTCCAGTGAACATTACTTAATGCATTATATTTTCTTCAAATTTAGGCAATTAGTTTTCTATGGTAAAGGTTAAATTAGTAACAATTAATTCATAATGAATTAGTAATTACATAATAATGGGAAAGTAATTTTGAAATGTATTCAAAAGGTAATTTAGGTAATATCAAAACTACAACCTCCTTTTATTGCTTCACAAGTTAATAGAATTAAAAAAAACGTGTAGAACCTAAATTAGATTATCCAAATATCTATTACCTGAAAAATACAAAAAGACAGTTTTAACGTAAAATCCCGTATTAGTAGTGCGGGATTTTTTTTACTAAAGCTCAAAAGAAGTTCCTTTAATAATATATTATCAACTACTTTTGTAAGTAAATGTTTGATTGTATTTTCTATAAGCATTTGATATTTTTTGGTTTATCTGTTCAATTTGCCTTGTCAACAAATACTGAAATGATAGATAAAACTTTCATCATAATAGCGGATGAAGGTATTAAAGTATATAATTTATATTTCTTTCTAAAAATCATTTCGATTGTATTCAGACGCAGAAATAAATTCAAATTATTTTCTACCTCATCATTTAGATTTGATGGGAAGAAGTCATTTTTACAAAAATACTTCAATAAGATCATTAACTTAATATTTTTACTATCAAGATTATGTTTTTTGATTAGATCAAACACAAGGCTACTATCAGATAAAAAGATTGAAAAGGCCTTTTAAGAAGAAAAAAGAATAACTATCATATTTATATTTTTTAATAAAAAATGCAAAAATTAACCACCATAAGACTAACAGACGGAAATCCCCAAATGTTAGAAGTCATTGATCAAAGATTTTTACCGCATCAATTGATTTGGCATCCATTAAATGATTTTAGACAAACAGATACTGCCATAAAGGAAATGATTGTCAGAGGTGCTCCTTTGATTGGGGTGACTGCTGCATATGGATGTTATTTAGCTTCCTTGGAGTTTAATGGAGATCGAGTAAAAATACTTGAAGCGGCATCCATTTTACGGGAATCCAGACCTACAGCTATCAATCTTATGTGGGCAATTGATAAGGTAGTTGAGGTTGTCAATTCAACCTCTGAAGTTGAAATGACTTTAGCATTATTAAACCTTGCAAATGATATTAAAAATCAGGATATAGAAACTTGTTTCAAAATAGGTCAGCATGGTTTACCGTTAATTGAAGAAATATATAATAGAAAGCAATCGACTGTAAATATTTTGACCCATTGTAATGCAGGATGGTTAGGTTGCGTGGATTGGGGGACTGCTACAAGTCCAATATATCAAGCACATTTAAAAGGAATTCCAGTACATGTTTGGGTAGATGAAACTCGTCCAAGAAATCAAGGATTCAATCTAACAGCTTGGGAGCTGACTCAAAGGGGAGTTCCGCACACCTTAGTTGTTGATAATACTGGTGGACACCTCATGCAACATGGTCTGGTGGATATTTGCTTTGTAGGGACAGACCGCACCACTATAAAAGGAGATGTTGCAAATAAAATAGGGACCTACTTAAAGGCATTAGCGGCTTTTGATAACCATATTCCATTTTATGCCTGCGTACCCATGAGTTCCATCGATTTCACAATTGAGGACGGAATCAATCAAATTCCTATAGAAATGCGTCATCAAGATGAGGTGAAATATATCCAAGGGCTAGATGAAAAATCAGGGAATATCACTCAAATTTTATTGACTCCATCCACTAGTCTAGCTGCCAATTACGGATTTGATGTAACCCCAGCTAGATTAATAACTGCTATTATTACAGAAAATGGGATATTTAAAACAGATGAGATTGAGGGGTTGAGATAGCCCCTTCCTCAACTTTTTAGCCTAATTTTGTTAACTAATAAATATCAATTAACATAGAATGTCTTGGTTTAATGATTGGTTTGGGACCGAATATTATAAAATACTTTATAATTATAGGGACGATAAAGAGGCTCAGCTTTTTATGTCTAATTTAGTAGTAAACAATCTCCAAATTCCTGTTTCGTCTAAATTACTTGACTTAGGTTGTGGTAAAGGAAGGCATTCCAAATACTTAGCTTCCTTAGGTTATGATGTCTATGGTTGTGATGTAGTTCCAGAAAATATTTCCTTTGCTCAAAAAGAATCTGTTTCTAATCTTAATTTCTTTGTTCAAGACATGAGAAAAGATTTTCAAGTATCCGATTTTGATTTAATTCTCAACTTATTTACTAGTTTTGGATATTTTGATAATGAAGAGGATAACTTTAAAACTATTCACAATATCCATAATGCTCTTAATAATAATGGATTATTTATCATCGATTTTTTTAATGCTGAAAAGGTAAAAAAATCAATTATTAAGAGTCACACTATTGAAAGAAATAATCTTCAATTTAATATCACTAAAAAAATTGAAAATAATATTATTGTAAAAGATATTGAGGTGATAGATGGAATTAATACTTACCATTATCAAGAAAGGGTTATGCTATTAACCAAAATGCATTTCCAAAACTACTTGGATGCATCAAATCTTAGGTTAGTTCACATTTTTGGTGATTACCTTTTAAACCCTTTTAATGAAAACGAGTCAGACAGATTGATAATTGTGGCTCAAAAGAACCCATAGATTTGTGTAACTGGATCTAAGTAATGAAAAAGTTTTTTTTCCTCCTCCTATTTTGTTTGGGATGCCTATTTGGTCAGGCACAATTCCAAGATGATTTTGGGGATGGAAATTTTACTACAAACCCAGTATGGAATGGTAATACCGCTGATTTTACTATTTCTGGAAATAAGAATTGGCTTCAATTAAAAGCGGGAACAGCAGGTAATTCTTACCTTTCTACCGCTAGTTCAGTACTACTCCAAAAAGAATTTGTATTCCTTACCTATTTAAACTTTACCCCTTCCGGAGGTTCTTATGCGAGAATTTACGTTGTTTCCGACAACCAAAATTTAAAAGGTAGTTTAAATGGATACTTTCTTCAATTAGGCACATCAAATGCCAACAAATCGATTGAATTTTTTAGACAAGATGGGACTACAGTTACAAAGCTAGCCTCAGGACTAAAAAATCATATAAGACGGAATATGTCTGTCCGATTTAAAGTTCAAAGGGATATACAAGGTAATTGGCAAATTTTATCCGATACTTCAGGGGGTGCAATTTTTATTCCGGAATTGAAAGTATATGATAATACTTACACCAATACGGCATATTTTGGCATCGATTGCAATTATGCGGCGAGTAATAGTGATAAATTTTATTTTGATGATTTTGTTGTCAAAGGGTACACCCCAGACAAGATACCTCCACATATTATTGGAGCAGGTGTTAAGAATGATTCTATAATGACAGTGGCCTTTAGTGAAGCAATTGATAGTACAACAACAAAATCAAAAGGTGTATTTTATTTACAGCCTAATAATGCCTTCCCTACTCAAGTAATTGTTAAGAAACCAAATGTAATTGATTTGAAATTTGCCAATCTTTTTAGTTCAAATATTAAGTATACGATTAATGTTAGTGCCCTAAAGGATTATTCAGGCAATGTTATTAATTTAGACACGACCTCTTTTTATTATAATATTAATAACGGATCAAGTATTGCCATAAATGAAATTTATGCTGATACTTTGCCTAGTTATGGACTACCGTTTGCTCAATATGTTGAATTATTCAACTACGGTAATAAGGATATAAATCTAAATAATTGGACCTTAATGGATAAATCCAAGGCCAAAAATGTTTTACCGAACTATATTTTAAAACCCAATAATTATGTAATATTATCTGAATTTAGAAATGTTAAGAAATTTGACACTTTAATTAACGTAATTGGAATTTCAAATTTCTTATATTTAAATTTAACTGATGAGGAACTGACCTTAACTGATTCTTTTGACCGTAGAATAGATCACATCAGTTATACCACCGCATCTTATAATGACCGTCAAAAGTCTAAAGGAGGTTATAGTTTAGAAAGAATTAATCCGTCAGATACGTGTACTGGTGATGCCGATTGGAGTGCTTCAATTGACTCTTCTGGTGGAACTCCTGGAATTATTAACTCTGTTTTTGACAATTCAGTTGATGTTATTCCGCCTACTATTCAAACTAATCGATTAATTAATGATTCAACCATACTAATAGTAATATCGGAAAAAATTGATTGGACAAGTCTTGCCACCACCACTATCAATATCAAAAATTTAAGTATTAAAAGCATTTTAGTCGATAGTATAACCAAAAGGACTATCACTGTTAATTTAGCTCAAAAGGTAGTTCCAGGTACTAAATATACGATTTCAATTTTTGGTATCACAGATTGTGCAGGAAACCCTATGCAACGTGTTCATATTGGACAGGTGATTTATTTAAACTCAATTAAAATATTACCAGGGGATATAATTCTGTCAGAAATTATGCCAAAAACCTATGCTGGGATGGCATTACCGCAGCATGAATATTTTGAACTTTATAATAACTCGGGGAAACAACTTCCTCTTCATAATTTAACCCTTTACAATAAAGGGAATTATTATCCTTTAGGAGACGATATTCTAGATTCTGGTGAATACAGGTTATTTTTAAATTCAAATAATGTTCAAGATTACGATACTTCTAAACTCCAAATAACCGGACTTATTCAAATGCCTAGTTTTATTAATTCAGGTGATACATTAATGTTATTCACGGATTCGAATAAAACCATTCTTGATAAGGTATTTTTTGACCCTCAAGTTCAATTTACATCTACATTAAAAAAGTTAGGAGGATATTCCTTAGAAAGAAAATTTCCTATATATAATTGTTTTAATTTATCTGATTGGCAAGTTTCAACTGATGCTTTGGGAGGAACGCCTGGTAAACCGAATTCCCCTAGATCCAGCGATACTTTAAATAACATCGCTCAAAATTTCAAATTAATTTATATTGATGCATATAACTTAATCATAACTCCACCTGCTGGATTTGATGATAATAATATTAGGCTTGATTCTTTAGTGAAAATTGAAAATGCCAACATAGCTAAAGTTTATTATGAAGATGTTTTTAAATTTAAAATTCATATCCGATTCATATCCCCTTTAGATAGTAATCTAATTTATGAGTTCAAACTTAAAAGCCCTGAAGTATGTGGATCATCACAAACGAATATTATTTTCACTTTCACTTTTGGCTTACCAAAATTTCCTGACCAAAATGATATTTTCTTTAATGAGGTATTATATAACTCCAAAACACAAGGTGCGGAATACTTAGAAATCTATAACAACTCCGATTATTTTATCAATGCCTTAAGTATTTTCCTCAAAGGATATAATAATAACAATGAACTTGTCTATACTGGAACCATTACAGATGAAAATCACTACATAAAGCCTCATCAATATTGCGCTGTCACAAGAAATATTTCAGGTATTTATTCAGATTATTTTGTTAAAATACCTGAAAACTTAGCATCCTCTAACTATTTTCCGATTTCTTATCTTAAAGGTGGGAATATTAAATTATTTAGTAATAAAGGTAAATTTTTAGATTCCTTGCCATTAAATCCTAAGTGGCATAATCCATTGTTAAGCGATATAACAGGAATATCCTTAGAGAAGATAGGGGAGACTCTTCCGTCCTATAATTCAACCAATTGGGTATCTGCAAGTAATACCTCTGAAAATGGTACCCCAGGATATGAGAATTCTCAAAAAACAACTCTTAATAATTCTTCCACTGACTATAATATACCATATAAGGTTATTTCTCCTGACGGAGATGGTTATCATGACTATTTATCTATAAGTTTTAAACTTGATAAAGGAGGATATGCACTTGTAGCTACTCTTTATCAACTCACAGGAGAACGAATTGGGAAGATTTGTGATGGTCAAATATTAGATGATACTGGACTATACACTTGGCAAGGTCAAAGCCCTACTGGCCAAAAGCTTAATGCAGGACAATATCTCATCTATTTTGAATTATTAGACAATCAGGGTAATCAAAAACGATTTAAAGTTCCGATTGCCATTCTTTACAAATAACTGTGGTATTTTTGAATAAAAATTAAGTCCGGTATGAAGCCAGTTTTAGAAGATAAACCGCCAAGGTATTGGGTTCAAATTCGGTTTGCAATAATTATTTTAGGCGTTTTATTTATCACTTGGTTGATGCCAAAAGGTAATCGATTTAAGTTTGAGTACAGTTTAGGTCAAGAATGGAATCATCCAGACTTACGAGCACCAATGACTTATCCTGTGGATAAGGATAAGGAAAGTTATAATAACGAGTTAAACAGAATTAGAGCTCAATTTAAACCATATGTACGTAAGGACTTAAAAACTAAAGATCTAACACTGGAAGCATTTAATGGAGCATTGGATTCTATTGAGGCTGATATGAAGGTAGTTTCTAAATCCAATATTGCCATTAAGAATAGAGCTCAAATTTTATTGGATTCGGTATACAATATTGGGATATTAGAACCTGCTTTACTGTCCGCAAAAGGGAAGGCAGATTATTTTAATGAAATCCTTGCAAATACAATTACCGAAAAACTATTTGAAGAATATTTATCCTTAACAGAAGCAAAAAAAATAGTTAAGGAAAAAATATCCTATTTACCTGATTCTACAAAAAATATTGTTTGGAATGCCTTAACTGTTAATATTATCCCTAATATACACAAGGATACTGCAATTAATTCAATTAAATTAAATGAACTTTTAGAAACCGTTTCCCCTAATACAGGTGTTGTTAACTTAGGTGATGTAATCGTATCTAAAGGCAATATTGTAACAAAGAATATTCACCTAAAATTATTGTCTTTGCATAACTATTATGATAAAAACTCGGAATCCAATTTAGATGATATACTTACTTTTTTAGGATATTTAATTCTTATCATTTTACTAGTATGCATTTATTCTTTTCAGATTAATGTTACAAATCCAGAAATTCATAACCAGCCTAGAGCATTTCTAGCGGTTATTTTTCTTATTTTATTTACTCTGGTCATGACATCCTTTTTTGCAAGATCAGACAATATTAGTGTCTATCTGGTTCCATTCTGTACAGTTCCGATTTTATTGTTGGCATTTTTCAAACAAAGGCTGGCCATTTTAACACATATATTATTGGTATTCTTAGCCTCATTTATGGTTCCAAATCCATTTGAGTTTATGGTAATTCAAATCATTGCAGGTTTTGTTGCCGTGATCTCTATGTTAAAAATTAGGTTTTTATCTCAATTTTTTGTGTCAACCATTTTAGTTTTTTTAAGTTATTGTATTAGTTTTATTGCACTTTCATTCTTACATATTTCCAAAATAAATGAGGTAGATTACACACAATTTATATGGTTTTCCGGTAATTTTATTTTGACCTTATTAACCTATCCACTTATTTATGCTAATGAAAAAGTATTTGGATTGGTGTCTGATATTTCTCTATTAGAATGGAATGACGTTAACTCTCCTTTATTAAAAGATTTAAGTGAAAAGGCGCCTGGAACTTTTCAACACTCACTTCAAGTGGCAAACATATCAGAGGCGGTTGTCAGCGAATTAGGAGGAAATTCCTTGTTAACTAGGGTAGGAGCATTGTATCATGATATTGGCAAAATGAGTAATCCGCAATATTTTACTGAAAATCAAAATGCCAATTACAACCCTCATGATGCATTGCCAGAAGAACAATCTGCGGAAATAATTATAAAACATGTTGAGAATGGAATCGAACTAGCTAAAAAAACCAATTTACCAGAAAGGTTGATTGATTTTATTAGAACCCATCACGGTACTACAAGGGTGGAATATTTCTACCAAAGAGCCGTTCTTTCTCATTTAAATGAATTTGTAGATGAGGGTAGCTATAGATATAATGGACCTAAACCATATTCCAAAGAAATGGCTGTATTGATGATTGTCGATTCTATTGAGGCTGCGGCTCATTCACTTAAGGATCCAGACGAAGATAGCTTGGAACACCTAGTGGATGCAATAATTGACCACAAAATTGACGACCGTCAATTTAGTGATGCACCAATAACATTACAAGAAATTGAAACAACCCGTAAAATCGTCAAAAGATTATTAAAGAGCATATATCATGCTCGCATAAAATATCCTGAGGTGGGATAAAATAAATCAGAATTAGTTAAGATATTATCTCTTCTCCAAATCAATAATGCTCCAATCTGTATTTGCTCTTACAAATTTATTGGATAGCTTGCCTAATCCAGTGATTTCCATTTCTACCACATCATTAGGTTGAATCCATTGTACTTTATAGTTGGGGTCATTTAATAGGCCCGTTCCATTGAGTTCTAAAAAGCATCCTGTGCCAACAGTTCCAGATCCAATAACATCTCCTGGATAAACCTCCACTCCATAACTGACACGTTCAATGATTTCTGCGAATGTCCAATCCATTTGGGATACGTTCCCCTCCGAAACTTGAACACCGTTTATCCAGCATTTCATGCTTAAGTCGTGTTGAACACCTGTATGGTTTGTTTTTGTTTGGGTGATGTATTGATCTAATTCATCTGGAGTAACTAAGAATGGTCCAAGGACAGTTCCAAAATCTTTTCCTTTAGCAGGACCAAGGTTTAGTTTCATTTCTTCCATTTGGAGTGTACGCGCGGACAAGTCATTCATAATCATGTATCCGGCAATATAGTTATCAGCGTCTTCTGCTTTAATGTTTCTTCCTTTTTTACCAATGACAATAGCAACTTCCAATTCGAAATCAAGTTTATTGAAGTGGTCAGGCATACATTCAATTTCCCCAGGACCTAAAATAGAGTTATGGTTAGTAAAATAGAATATTGGGAACATATCAAATTCAGGAATCATCTCTAAACCTCTGTTACGTCTTGCAGTTGCTACATGTTGACGAAAAGCGTAACCATCTCTGCAAGAGGTAGGATGTGGTACTGGAGCAATAATTGGAGCATCCGTAAATGAATATCCTTTAAAGTTTTCTGGATTGTGTTTTATTTTGTGATCAAAGGCCATAGCCATCTCCATAGCTTCCTCTCCAGCTTTTAGAAAGTCAGACATATTGTCTGGAATTGATGGATGTAGTTCAAAAATCGGATAAATTTTATCTTGAACTAAAATGGCCAATTTGTCTTTAGATTCTGTAGTTAAAAAGGAAACTAATTTCATTTTTTTTAAATGCTAACTTGTTTTAAATGGATATATTTATTCTACTGCAATAACGTTTTGAATTTCAGGTACAGCTTTTTTAACTGCGTCTTCTATTCCAGCGGTCATGGTCATTTCTGAAATGCTGCATGTTTTGCAAGCCCCTAATAATTTGAGGTGTAAATCCATGCTCTCTGTGATATCAATGATTTGAACATCACCTCCGTCTGCCCTTAAATATGGTCTGATGGTATTGAGTGCTGCCTCAATCCGGGTATTTAATCCCTCTTTATTATTGCTATCCATTCTAACTACAAATTTAATATGTAGCAGGGTATCCGTTAAATAAAAGTTGAAAAACTAAGTGGATAAGAAAAGTGAATGATTTGTTAATTTTAACCGAAAATAAAAGAGTTTTGGACTCATTTTAATTAGAAATATGAAACAATTGAAAACATTTTACCTTACATTTGTGGACGTACTTCTAATTACAATATTTGGCTAAACTCTACAAAATTGATACCTCTACTCTCTGCTAGGATTAAAATCCTTAATTACACGACCTTATTTTTTCTATTATTGATTTTCCTTTTTGGCTCGTTTAATCTATTCGGGGCCAAAAATCTTAAGAAGAATTCGAGCCTAGTTATCGACAATTCTCGATTAGAACTCATCCAAATGGACGCTGAAAATTACGCTCAAGTTTATGGTGCAGGTTCTCAATTGGTTTTTCTTGATAGTTTGGAAAAAGTATCCATCAAAAAACGACAAAAAACCATTTATAGATACATCCTTTATTGTAAGGGAACTTATTATGCTAATTCTAATAAAAAGGATTCAGGGATCGCAATTTTTGAAAAACTAAATACATTTAAGTCTGACGAATCCTTAGAGGAATATATGGGCAATAATTGTCAATTATTGAGTTTATATTTAAGTATAAACCGAACTGATAAGGCATTTTCTGCTTTTAAATTATTAATGGATACTTTAGATAAGGCAAATTCTAAAGAATTAACCGCTAAGTCATTAAATTTTGTAGGATTGGCATTATACTCTAACAAATATTACAACGAGGCTCTCGGTCTTTTTAAAAGAGCATATTTGAAAAATTGTTATAATAAAAAGCGATATAATACCTTTTGGCTTCAGCAGGAAATAATTGACAATATTGGACTTTGTTACTCTAAGCTAAATAATTATAAAAAGGCATTGTCCTATTATAATACCGATTTAAATTTTATTACTGATTCCGCCACTTATTACCTCCCTAAGGATGATACAGGATTTGTTACTCAGCTGGTAGATAAGAGAATTCCTGAGGCGCTCATTAATATTTCTAATAATATTGTTTTAGCTTATGTGGAATTAAAATTATACGATAAGGCCATCAACGTCATTAAAGAGATTTTAGAAGTCCAAGGGCCTGACTCTTATGACCCTTGTATCTACAATACAGCCAAATTCAACCTTCTTTTATGTTATATTATGAAAAAGGATAAAATTAATGCTATTAAAATATATAAAAATAAAATGACAGAAATACTTAATTGCTATGCCCCAAATAATTATAATAATATTAATATTTACTATTTAAAATCACAATATTTTAATTTAATCAATAATCCTGATAGTAGTTCCAATTATGTAGAACTGCTGAATAATGAATCTAAAAAGTGGATTCAATCTTATTCTAAAAATGAATTCTTGAAAAATTATTTAGATCTCAAATTTGAAAATCAAACAAAAAACCTAGTTTATCTGCAGGAATTAAACAAGAGGAAATCATTAATAAATTCTATCTATTTAGGATTGCTTTTACTAGCAATTGTTTTTATTCTTTTGTTTTTTAATATTTATCAAAGACTAAGAATGAAAAATGCAAATTACAACGCTTTAAATAAAGATCTTAACATCTCTAATCAAAGAATAATGGAAATCAATCGACGTTTAGAAGATGCTGTAAAAGATAAGGAAGATTTATTCCACATTCTAGCACATGATTTAAGGGCACCAATAGCTAATATTTCTTCTATAAATGAAATTTCAAAACAACCTGATATGGTGGAAAATGAAGGGGACCGTTTATTTTTATTGGAAATGGTCGATAAGAGCTGTCAACAATCTTTCGATATCATCAATTCATTATTAGATGCCGCTGAAACGGATAGGATTAAGTTATCTATTAAAATAATGACAGATTTTCATCAATTATTAAGGGATATGATGGAGTTAAATCAATTTCAACTTAATCAAAAAGAAATAAAAGTTGAATGGAATCTATCTGCTACAACATATGAATTAAAGGTGGATGCTCCTGCAATGCAAAGGGCTTTTAATAATCTAATTATTAATGCAATTAAATTTAATAATTCGGGAGGTACTATTACAATTTCAACCTACTCAGATGATTTTCACTATTATTTATACATTAAAGATAATGGAATTGGAATTCCAGAAAATTTAAAACCCATCCTTTTTGATAAATTTACCAACGCCGGTCGTAGAGGTACAAAGGGTGAAAAATCTACAGGATTGGGTTTAGCAATTACTAAAAGAATTTTAGACTTACATAATGCTACAATTAAAGTGGACAGTACGGAAGGCAAAGGAACCACTTTTCAAATGGTTTTCTTATTAGTCGATTAGATAACTGAAGAAAATAAAACTCTAATTTAAATAGTATTAGGACAATCTAATGCCTGAAATATTAGATCAACGTTAAGAAATTAGTTGTCATTGTATCTAAAAAAAAAAGCTTTTTAAACAACCAAATCAAATAGATGACAAGTGTTATAAATTATTAAAGATATAATTAATTTTAATAGAGATCTTGCTAAACAAGAAAAGTCTTATTAAGATTAACTTAATCTATTTATTGAACTAAGTTAATCGAATGGATAGGATTCTTTTACCGATATTTTTATTTTTAAACTCCTGAGGAATATTATAAAGTATTTCATCCTCTAAGGCTTGTAATATTGCCTTACGACTGAAGTTTTGATGTGTTATTAATGATATTTCCCTTACAGGTTCTGGGGCTTCAAAAAAACGAATTTTATCTAGTTCTTCTCCTGTCATTTCCAAGGTAGCCATTCTAGGAAGGAAGGTCATTCCTTTATTGACGTCCACTAATTTTTTAAGTGTTTCTAGGCTTCCGCTTTCGTATTGGACGTTTTTATATAGTGTTGCTCCAGAAAAGTTTTCACACATGTCAAAAACTTGACTGCGCATACAATGGCTATCATTTAAAAGCCAAACGTTATTCATTTCTAGGCTTTGCGTACTGATAACACGTTTTTCGGCTAATGGATGCCCTGGATCTAAATATGCTACAAAGGTTTCATAAAACAAGGGATACTCTACTGTATAAGGCTCTTTTAATGGAGTAGCGACCAATGCCATATCAATAGAGCCATCCTTTAAGCCGGCTAAGATTTGTTTGGTTGTTAATTCCTGAATAACCAAGTTCACTTGAGGATATTTGGTTAAGAATTTGTTCAGAAACAAAGGAAGCAAATAAGGCGCTAATGTTGGGATTATTGCCAGTCTGGTGGTTCCTTCTAAGATGTTGATGTGGTCGTGGATAATGTCCTGTATTCTTTTGAATTCAGCTAAGGTATTTTTAGCTTGTTCAATGATGCGTCTTCCTACTGGAGTTGCCTCCACCGGAATAACGGAGCGGTCAAAAATCTGGACGCCGAGTTCGTCCTCCAGTTTTTGGATTTGCATGCTTAAGGTTGGTTGTGTTACATAGCTGTGTTCAGCAGCAGTTGCAAAATGACGATATTTGTCAAGTGCAAGAAGGTATTCGAGTTGAATAAGGGTCATAATTAAAGTAGTAGATTTTGATATTAAAACAAAGATAAACAAATATCCGGACTATACGACTTGGTTACAAAATTTGTCAAATTATTTTTATACCGCTTCCTTTTTGCTACTAAAAGGCCTTTAAATAGCTAAATAAGCCTAAAATAAAACTGACTGACGTATAACTTTCCTTGTTAATTTTGGACAATGAAGTTCCTATCCAGATTCTTTTTTGTCTTGCTTTCTATATCCTTAATTATAGGGATAATTGGATTTTGCTTTCCTAAAAACCTAATATTGATCGAATCTGAAACAATTAACAAATCCACGGCGGAGGTATATCCATTAATTAACAACTTGGATAATGCCAAGAAATGGATGTGTTTTGCTAGTCAACCTCCTAAGAATATTCAATTTAAGGTGGGAGAGCCTTCCGTTGGGGTAGGTGCAAAAGGTTCTTGGACAATTCATAGTACTTCAGATTCAACTAGTCAAGGATATATAATAATTACGGATTCAAAAATTAATAATAAAGTCTCCTTTAATATGTATTATAATGGTTCTGAAAAACCATTTATGGTGACTTATTTAATTACTCCAAATAATGAACAATCAGATATTAACTGTGAGATTAAATATGATATTGGCTGGAATCCTTACACTAGATTGGTTATCCAATTATATAAAAAGGAATTAATTAAAGATTTTAAATCAGGATTAATTAATTTAAGGGATATGTCTATGTATTAAGATTTAGTCCAAATCAAGGTACTGTAAGTACCTGTTCTTGAATTTTTTATTCCTAAATCTATATCCTAAATTAAAGCTAATCGGTTGATATTGGTGTACCAATATGGTATTGATAAAGGTTGTGGTGTTGACCTCTAAATATCCTGTGATGTAGGCAAAAAACTTGAGTCCATTATAGCCAGTGGTCAATTTAAACATCCCGTTTGCTTGGGAATTTAATCCAGCGTTACGTCCTTGATTACCATAGAGCCGGTGATATTCTACCCCCAATCCAGCATAAATGGATGGATTGATAAACCATATTCCGTTTTTGGAGGTGATGTTGTAAGAATATCCTGGCCTGATGGCAAAAGTGGTGGTGACTATTTTCCGTAATCCAACTTCATCCCCTAAAAACTTTGTGTTGTTAATGGAATCGGGGAAGAATGGGTTTTTGCCTAACATATTGTTGTAAAACAATTGACCGACCAAAATAAAGCTTCCTGCACTACCTAACTGACGTTCACTACAAAAGTTGGCAGCCTTATAGGAGAACTTTTTGGAGTTGAATATGTGGTAATAGTTTCCGCCTAGGGTAATTAAGCTAATGTCTCCCCTGTACTTATCCTTTTTACGAGAACCAGGGTTGATGAATCCTTTAAAATACCGGATATAGGCTTCAAATCCATTGGAGCGGTTAAAAGTATTGATTTCAAATCCTTGAGATTGAAATCCTTTGGTTGAATCATTCTTGTACTTTTTAGTTCCTGGGACATCGACCTCTAAAAAGATTGTTGCCCATCTGTAGGTCATGGATATCCCTACGTATTGAGCGGTATTTGGATTGTAGCGTTGAACATATTCTCCTTTAACATCATTCTTGGAGGTAAGGTCAAAGGTGTGATCACTTAGTCCTGTATAAAGCCTGAAGTTATTTGAATTGGTGTATGGAACAATATGAGTAGGATAAGTAGGATTTTGCGGGGAAATGTAAGAATCACCTTTATAGGTGAATAGGCTGTCTGATGCCCATCCAAGTTGGCACGACAACATTCCCAATAATAGCGGTATGATTCTTAAAAATAGTTGCTGAATCCGCAAAATTAATCCCAAGTTTAAAGTGCAAAAATACAAATTGATAGACGATTGAGGGCGGTAATTGGTTGGGTTGGATTTGATATTCTGTCATTTGGTTGGGTCAATTGGGTTTTTGTGTCTGTTTTCTACAAACAGGTCGCTCCTACGGTGCTTATTGGTTTTATTGACTATGCCCAACCAAAGTTTGACAGTCAGCGAGTTATGATGTGCGATTTTTTTTTATTAGGTTACGGGTTACGGTGGCGTAAATAATTCACAAATAGATAGTTAAGCGTAACCTAACCGTAACCTTTTCGTAACCTAAGGTTACGATTTTTATTTGAATTACGGATTTTATCATTTTTGCAAAATAACATCCCCCTAACCCCCTTCTCTATTAAAATGGTCATTTGATGCCATTTTAATAGACCTAAATTTTGGCAATTATGCCAAAATTTAGGAAGGGGGAATTAGTGCTGCAACAGCTACGAAATAAAATCGTATGGATAACTTCTAACTTTCAAAACACGATAAGCCATGCTTCAGTTTTATTGGTAATCAACGAGTTATGATGTGCGATTTTTTTTCTTTAGTTTTTGGTGTACGATTTGTGTAAGTTATTATTATTCAGGTGATTAAGCGTTCACAAACCGTACACTAATCGTACACTTTTCGTACACTAAACGACCTTTTAGTGTACGAATTTAGACGAGTCTAAAACTCAGCGGCGAATCTTTAATCGTTCTAAATATTGGGCAACGATTCGCCGCGGCGAATTGCCCCTACATTAGACTATTGTCGTAAGTCCTGCATTTATCACAACTTTGACTAAAAAAAGTTGAAAATAATTTGTAAGTGGTTGGTTGTGAACTGTATATTTTTTCAATACGATTTTGTTCTGGGTTAGGCCTTAAAAATCTGCATCTTCCTTGCCTTTCTTTAGCACTTACAATAGATTAACTATTTTTAAATTTTGAATATTTAGGAATGCAGTATCATTAGAAATGAGAATTAAATTATTCGCAATAGCTGTGGCTGCGATAATTGCATCTGGTGTTTTTATTTTTCTGCCCTTTCTAATTGCTACACAATGTGCAATTACATCATCATTAATTGGTAGGATATTACAGTCAGATACGAATTTTTTAATATTTTCTGTATTGATTGAATTGGAGTTCCAACAAAGAAGTTCAATTTGAGAAATTACAGAAATATTTGGGATATCATTTACAACCGAATCAATAAAATCAAGATGATTATTGGGTAAGTTGGATGAAAGATAATGGGAAACAATATTTGTATCTATTAAATATTGTTCCATTCCTGACGCATATCCTTTATGTGTTGATCTAAGCTCTGACCGTCTTCAATGGTCAAGGAACCTCTATATTTGTCTGAAAGTTTCTCCTTTTTTTCAGTTTGTTTGGAAATAACTTTTATGATGTCAAGATCCTCTAAATCCTTTAACAGCTTATAGGCTTTATCATTATTGATTTGGATTGTAACGGTTTCCATGGTTTAATCTAATTAAATAACTACTTGAAATTCAATTCAGTTCCTGAGTATATATTTTTACTGGTTTAATGCTTAAACACGAATTATTGGTAATAAATTATTAAAGCTTATAAATAGTCATTACCAAACTTTGATGCCTTTTTTACCTTGGATATTTGGTTTGACGTTTTTGTATTCGTCATCGATGTCGGTGAGGACGTCAAAACCGGTTTCTGTGATGAGGATGGAGTGTTCTTCTTGGGCGGAAAGTTTTCCGTCTATGGTGTAGGCAGTCCAATGATCTAAGGGGTCTATTTTGCATTTGGGTTT
>Ga0114962_10001328_pt1 | contig 21422 bp, 21 predicted proteins | sample C_130820_MF_Meta_FD_87017 | JGI IMG/M metagenome (GOLD analysis project Ga0114962, IMG submission 87017) | Freshwater microbial communities from Lake Croche, Canada to study carbon cycling - C_130820_MF_MetaG | ecosystem: Environmental > Aquatic > Freshwater > Lake | place: Lake Croche, Canada... | reverse complement strand
TCGCCACGAGATCATTACCTTCACCAATTCCTTTCATGGTCGGACTTTGGGAGGCATCAGCGCCACCGGTCAGGAGAAGGTGAAAATGGACTTTGCACCGCTTGTGGAAGGATTCGTTCATGTGCCCTTCAATGATCTGACTGCAACCGAGGCCGCGATCCACTCGAAGACTGTCGCTATCCTGCTGGAACCCGTTCAAGGCGAGGGCGGCATCAATCCGGCAACGTCGGAATTTCTCAAGAGAGTCCGTGAGCTTTGCGATAAGCATGACCTGCTTCTGATGTTCGACGAAGTGCAGTGTGGATTCGGTCGCACCGGTGACTGGTGCGCCTGGCGGACGATCGTCTCCTCCGGAGTCGAACCGGATGCTGTCAGCTGGGCCAAGGGAATTGCCAACGGCGTACCGCTCGGTGCCTTCTGGGCTGGAACGCGCTTGACGGCCTCCGTTCCGCTCTGTGATCTGCTCGGCTCTGGAACTCATGGCACGACCTATGGGGGTAATCCTCTGGTGGCCGCTGCCGGTCTCGCCGTGCTTTCGATAATCCAAGAGGAGGGTTTATTGGAAAACGCCCGGGAGCTTGGAACTCACCTAATGAGTGAGCTGGTTGCGATGAATCTGCCAGCGATCCGGCTTGTCAGGGGCGTCGGGCTCATGATGGGGATTGAACTGAATGATCTCGCGGGGGAAGGACTCCCTTCGATTATTGCCACCAAGGCTCTGATGGCTGCAGGCCTGCTGGTAATTCCCTCCGGTGAGCGGACCATCCGTCTACTTCCACCGCTGAATATCAGTATGAGCGAGGCTGATGAGGCTCTCTCAATTTTGAAAGACATCCTCTCGGCTGTGCCGCTGCGGGAGAAAATTACTTAGGAAACTTTCTTCTTCGATTTGGAAGATTTCTGCGCGGCAGGTACCGGTGAAGCGGAAAGAGTGGGCGCAGGATTTTTGCTCTCCAGCGCCAGCAATTCAGAGATAGTCACGAACTTGTAGCCCTTAGAAAGGAGTGCATCGAGCGTGGAGGGCATTGCCTCGATGGTTCCCTTGTGAATGTCGTGGGAGAGAATGATCGCCCCAGGCTTGGTGCCACCACTCGCCTTCCACCCATTGAGGATGCGGCTTGAAACGACCGAGGCCCCGGGATCTTTCCAATCATCCGGATCCACGGACCAGAGAATAACTTTCATGCCGTACTCCTTTTCGATGGCGCGGCTGAGCCGGGGATTCGTGGCGCCGTAGGGTGGACGCATCAGGGTGACCGGCTTGCCGGTAGTTTGCTTCATAAGGTCCGAAGTGTCTGCCAGCTCATGTTGCAGGCCTCCTTCTCCGAGCTTGTTGAGGGCCTTGTGATCCCAACTGTGATTGCCAACCTCGTGTCCCTCGGCGATCTCCCGCTGGAGAATTTCGGGATGATCCCTCACGCGTTCACCAAGCACGAAGAAGGTCGCATGGATATGACGCTCCTTGAGGATGTCGAGCAGTCTGGGGGTCAGCTTGGCATCGGGACCGTCATCGAAGGTCATAGCGATGTAGGGGCCGTCAACACGGATAGAGCTGAAGCTACTGCGCTCGGTTCCCGGGGTAGTTTGCACTGGTGCCTGCATGCCTGCTGGAGCCACTGCAGAAGCTGCAGTGGGTATTGATGTAGGATTAGTGGAAAGAGGCGCAAGCGTTGCCGGGGAGGCTGTCGATGTGGTTCGGATTGGGGAAGGTGAGAGCTGAGTAGGTGAGGTCGAAGGCGATGTGGAGAGACTTCCTTGCTGGGCAGAGGCGAATGCTGTGGAGAGAATCAATAAAACGGCTGGCAGTAAGCTGGAGAAGGATCGACGGAACATGATGTTCAGAAACTGACACAAATTCCCGAAGATGCACGCGCGGAAAGATAGGGGGGAGCAGCTTTTTTCAATGATCTATATTACAGTCATCAGGGCGCTTGCCCGTGGGGTGAGCAAGCTGAGGAACTCGAGGATAGCAGGTTTTTTCGGCATCGGCCGCCGGGTGACAGCGCCCATGGGACGCCACATCCGTTCCGCATCGAGCGGCCGTGTGGTCAGTGTGCCCTGCTTGATTTCTTGGCGCACGGAGGTCTCGGGAATGATCGAGATCGCCTGCTCAGCTTCCACGGCGCCCTTCACGGTCTCAATGTTCTCCAACTCGGCGACGTAGGAGACCCGCACTCCGGAGGCCCTCAGTGTTTTGTCAAGATACTGGCGGGTGGGTATGTCCGGCGTGAGTCCGACAAAGCGCTGGCCGTCGAGATGCTGGAGCCCCAGAGGCTTCTTGCCCGAGAGAGGATGTCCCGGCGGCATAACGAGGACTAATCGCTCCTGCCAGCAGGTGATGGCGCGCATGCCGGGCCGGGCCTTGGGATAAGCGACTAGTCCCAGGTCAGCGCGTCCATCCTCGATGGTCTGATAGATCTCCTCGGCCTTGCGGTAGTCGACGGTGACCTCGACTCCGGGATGGGTCTTGCGGAACTGCTTAAGCAGGGGAGGGAGATTGTGAAGGGCGATGCTGATGACGCTGGCGATGCGGAGCTTACCTCCGAGTTCTCCCCTCGCAACACGAAAGCGTGTCCCTAGGCTCTCATAGCGGTTGAGGATGTCTCGGCAGACCTCCAGATAGACATGCCCTTCGGGAGTAATGCGAAAGGTTTTCCTGCTACGGTCTATCAACGATACGCCGAAGTGTTTTTCCACGGCCCGTACCTGCTGGCTCACTGCGCTCTGGGTGATACAGCTTGCCTCGGCGGCGCGGGAGAAATTCCCGGTGTCGCAGAGATCACAGAAGACCTTGAATCCCTCGATATGCATCGACAGAGTTTGCAGTGATCAGATGATGAATCCCAAGGCAAAAACCATTTCCTATCCACTGACCCTCACTGCCAACAACCGACTGTAATACTATGCCTTCTATCGCTGAAAATCTCGAATCCGTTCGCACGAATATCTCCGACGCCGCGCAACGTGCCGGCCGCGAGTTGTCGACGGTTCAGTTGATTGCAGTCTCCAAGACTTACTCGGCCGATGTCATCCGCGAAGCCGTGGAAGCCGGGCAGGAACTCTTCGGGGAGAATCGTGTTCAGGAGTCTTTGATCAAGATCCCGACTCTCCCTGGCCGACTTCGGTGGCATCTTATCGGTCATCTCCAGTCCAATAAGGTCAGAAAGGCATTGCCCCTGTTTCAGCTGATTCATGGAGTCGACTCGACCGACTTGGCCAAGGACATCGATCGGATCGCTGCCGAGACGGGGCATCACCCGCGCGTTCTGCTCGAAGTGAATGTCTCAGGCGAGAAGAGTAAGAATGGTTTCTCCCCCGAGATCTTGGAACGAGATCTAGAGGTGCTTCTTTCCCTGCCACGGGTTCAGGTGGAGGGGTTCATGACGATGGCCCCACTTGCTCCGGAAGCTGAATCATCGCGTTCTTATTTCGCCGCCCTCAGGGAATTGAGGGATCGGATTTCCGAAAAAGCGGGGATTCCGTTCGGAACGCTCTCCATGGGGATGAGTGGAGATTACCAAATAGCCGTGGAGGAAGGAGCCACGCTGGTCAGGGTGGGGTCTGCCATATTCGGATCGCGATAAAGATACGCCTAATTGAAGATTTTTCGGGTAAAAAAGAGATTGCTACGCTACCCATAGTGGTCATGTCAGACTTTCACGAAGAAAACGACGAGCTACTGGATCTCGAACAAAACCCCTCTGCTGAGGAACTCCAGAATCAGGTTAAGAGGGCACAATCTGAACTTCTTCAACTCCGCCAGCGCCAGGATCAGATCGAAAAGGAGAAGGAACGCCTTGAGGAACTGACTCGCCGCCAGGATGAGTTGGAGCGTGGGCGCAACGAGATCGCCGATAAACTCGGTCGCTCCATTATTCTGGTCCAACGTGAGACCGAGGAAGCCCAGCGCCGTCTTGAACAGCTAAATACCATTCAGGATTCCTTTGCGGAGCATCTCCACAACCTCGAAGAGATCGCCCCCAAGTCATGGACTGGTCGCGATCTGCCTCGCGAATTAACCCGGGCGCTCGGCACCGTCGACGAGGCTCGCGCAGCTTATGCCCGCTCGCACGCCAAAATCGCTCCTATCGGTGATTCCGAGACCGGGTTGAACAGCGAGGCCGGAGTGCTCTTTCACGAAGGTGGGGATGGTGAGCAGGGATTCGCTTACTGGCTTCAGAACGGACTGGCCTTCACACTGCCACTTTTGATTCTCGGCACGACCGCACTGTTTGTCTGGATCTGGCATCTGCTGACCGCCCCAAAATAAGTAGCTCTTATTCTTCATGCCGACTCCCTCTCCCGGCCGCCGCATTGTTCGTCCTCGCCCAGCAGGACAATCGCCCTTGCGCCCGAAGGTACAGGCTCCGATAAACGACGATCGCCTGCGTCTCGAGAAGAATCTTGAGGAAATCCGGCAACAGGAGATCAGACTCAGGAAGCTTGAAGAGGAGATGAAGAGGAAGGTTGAGGAACTTCCTAAGAAGCTCGAGGAGCGTGCCCGCCAGCAGAGAGAGAGAATCCACAAACTCGCTGTCCTTACCGCAACTGATCACGTCGGCCGTCCCCAAGACAAGCGCCATGCCCCGCTCCGCCAGGGCAATGGTAAACGCCGCATGACTCTTCCCGAACAACGAAGGGCAAGGATCCAATTCCTTATGCTTTGCGCGGTGCTGGCGGTCTTCCTGATTCTTCTTTGGAAGTCACTTCCCTGAGGAAATTCTCGGGCCGTCATGTCGGCTACGGAGTCACGATAAATTACTCCTAATTTCCCCGCCTGCAGGATAGTTTAAACCAATGACCAAGGCCAACTCACCGAAGACCAAAGGGTCCCAGACAAAGAGTTCCCAAGGGTCCTCGGCCGGCACTATGGCACGCGAGTTATCGCTACGCGCCTACCGCACGATGCTAGAAGCCCGTCTCCTCGAGGAAAAGCTGGCCGCTCTCTATCGTTCCGGCAAAATCGTCGGTGGTGTCTTTCTGGGACGGGGGCAGGAGGCCCTGAGCGTCGCACTGGGAGTTCACCTTCGGCGAGGCGACATCTATGCTCCGCTCATCCGCGATCAGGCGGGAAGGCTTGCCTTCGGCGATACCATTTTAGACTCACTCCGCACCTATCTTGGCTCCTCCCTAGGCTCCATGCGGGGACGCGATGGGAACATTCACCGGGGACGTCCCTCGGAGGGATATCACGCGATGATCAGCCATCTCGGGGCCATGGTTTCCACTGTCTGCGGCGGTCTTGTAGCTAAGCGCTTTCGCGGCGAGAAGGGTGCCGTGGGTGCCACCTGCATTGGGGAAGGAGGAACATCGACGGGAAGCTTCCACGAGGGAATGAATATGGCAGCGGTAGAGAATCTCCCGCTCGTCGTCGTGGTAGCCAATAATCAGTATTCCTATTCGACGCCAAATGATCGTCAGTTTGCTTGTTCTGATCTTCTTTCTAAGGCCACTGGATACGGCGTGGCAGGCCATCGCGCCGTTGGTAACGATCTCGTCGATTGTCTCGGAGTGATTGGCGAAGCGGTCGCCGCCGCTCGTCGGGGCGAAGGTCCCCAGTTGGTGGTTGCTGATCTTCTAAGGCTTGTCGGGCATGGTGAGCATGACGATGCCTCCTACATCCCCGAGTCCATGAAGAAATTGCCGCTTGGACGGGATTGCCTGGAACTAGCAAGGCATTCCCTCATCGAACGGGAATGGCTGTCCAAAGAGGAGGCCGACTCATGGCATAAAGCCGTCGAAAAAGAAGTCGAGGAGACTGCATCCAAAGTCCTCCGCGAACCGGCTCCGGATCCATCGGAAGAGGATTGGAATGCCTTTGCCTCCCCTTCGATTGGCAGGAACCTTTAGCCCGGAGAGATCTAGAGAACTAATGAGCAGTATCACCTATCTGGAAGCTATACGACTGGCGCAGCAGAGGGCTCTGAAGGAGGACCCAAGGGTCTTCATTTATGGGCAAGACATTGGTGTGTTCGGCGGCGCGTTCAAGGCCACAAAGAATCTGGCTAAGGAGTTTCCGGGCCGAGTTCTGGATGCTCCGATTAGCGAGGATGCCATGGTGGGACTTGCCATCGGGGCAGCAGTCGAGGGGATGAGACCTATCGTCGAAATGCAGTTTGCTGACTTCTCCACTTGCGGTTTCAACCAGATCGTCAACCAAGCTGCAACGCTTCACTACCGCACCGGCACACCCTGCCCTATCGTCGTGCGGCTTCCGAGCGGAGGTACACCTGGAAGCGGGCCGTTCCACAGTCAGAGCATGGAGGCTATCTATGCCCACTACCCCGGCCTCGTGGTGATGACTCCTGCAACCGTTGAGGATGCCTACACAATGCTGTTAGAGGCAATTGAACTGGAAGATCCGGTGATATTCTGCGAGCACAAGTTTCTCTACTATCATCTGAAGGCAGAGAGACTTCCTGCAACAGTCGGCGAGGCACTTCCATTCGGAAAAGCGCGGATCGCACGCCCAGGCAGGGACGCTACGATCGTAGCCTATAGTGCCATGGTTCACGAGGCATTGGCTGCCGCCGAGGAGCTCATGCAGGATGGTTATGACATCGAGGTGGTTGATCTCAGAACGGTACGTCCGATTGACACAGATACGATCCTTGCCTCTGTTGCAAGGACAGGACGACTGCTTGTGGTCGGGGAAGCATGGCCATGGGGAGGAGTTGCCGCAGAGGTCATCGCGCGTGTCGCCACCGAGGGATTTGGTCTTCTGGATGCCCCCCCGCAGCGACTCAACGCGAAGGAGACGCCCGTTCCCTACCATCCCGCCCTCTGGGGAACTCATCGTCCGACAGCCTCCTCCGTGGCAAATTCCTTAAGGCAGCTTCTGGAGCTCTAACTTTTATCGCCCATCGCCCACACGTACCGTAGACACCCATGTTCCCGTCACCAGACTCACCCAATCTCCTCCCAATCATCATGCCCCAACTTGGTGAGTCGATCGCCGAGGCAACCATTGTACGTGTAACCTTCGTGGTCGGCGACCGTGTGGAGGCTGACAAGGATCTGCTCGAGGTAGAGACCAATAAGGCGGTGATGGGGGTCACCGCTCCCTGTGGCGGCATCCTCCGTGAACTGAGCGCGACAATCGGTGAGAGTTATGCCGTCGGGGCTACTCTCGGCTATCTTGAAATCAGCGAAGAGGATGCGGAAAGACTCGGACTGAACGATGCTCCTCCCGCACCAGTTGAAAAGCCAAAGAAGAAAAAGGCTGCCGGTATTTCGGGAGCAGCTGAAGCCGAATCCATCAAGCCCTCCAGAAAAGCTGTTGAACCCACTGTCAGCGGTCTTCCTGTGCCTGCCCACGCGGGCGGGGCCAGTTTCCTTTCCCCGCGCATGAAGGCCCGCATGGCCGAACTTGGTCTTCACGCAGCCGATCTTGCCGGCGTGGCCGGAAGTGGTGCTGGCGGTCGTGTCACGATCGACGATCTGGAAAGGTTTCTACAGGATCTCGAGAGAAACACTATTTCTCCCGCCTCCTCAATGAGGGTAGCTGTGGCTGACGCCATGCGCAGGAGTTGGACCAGGCCGCTTGCGACCGTTGTCCTTCCGATCCAACTCGATATCCTTCTTGCGCACCGCAAGCTTCAGGCGGTGAAGGCAGGACCGGCTCTCTACGCACTACGAGCCCTAGCCATCACTCTTTCAGAAATGCCCACTGTGGCAGGGCGTCTCATCGGCGACCGGGTGATTCACCCTCGTTCCATCGACATCGGATTTGCCGTGGAGGCGGAGGACGGGGTTCTGGTGCCGGTCATCAGGCATGCCGATCAGTCGCCTCTTGTGGATCTCGTCGAACGCTATAACCGCCTGGTCGAACTTGCCCGTGCGAGGCGCCTTCCCGGATCGGATACGGGAGGTTCCATCGCGACGATCACCAACTACGGAGTCTTTGGGCTTACTATGGCGACACCGATTCCCCTTCCGGAGCAGAGCATCCTGCTGGGTATGGGAGCGGGCCGTATTACACCGTTCTGGGATCAGGACAAGAAGGCATTTGTTCCCGTGACGGAAGCCCAATTCACCCTCAGCTTCGACCATCGGGTTCTCGATGGGGGCGCAGCAGGGAGACTTCTTCAGCGTGTATCGAACCTCCTCGGCACTCCAGAGGAGTTGTAGGTTGCGGTCGTCTAAGGCACAAAACCCTTGCCATCCTAAAAAGGGTTTTTAAAAAAATCGGCAACTTTTGTGAAACTGCGGTGTTATTCCTCGTGATGAAAAAACAACTTGGCCTCTTTCTTCTAGTCGGCTGTCTATCCCTGTCCCTTAAGGCGCAGAATATCAATGCTCCTGTACAAACCGCCCCGCCGCCTCCTCCGCCTACTCCACCCCCACAAGGTGAACATCGTTCGATGGCCAACTTGAGCGATACTGAACGAACTCAGGTGAAAGCTGCTTATGATAAAGCGATTCAGCAAAATCCTGCACTGGATCAGAAAATGAAAGTTGCTCACCAGTCAATGGAAGAGGCTCGGAAGTCAATGCACGATGCCATGATCGCCGCTGACCCTAGCGTCGAGCCTATCCTAGCTAAAATGATGCCCCCGAAATGGGCAGGCAAACACGAGGGCTCTGGAGGCAGCCCAGGCGCCCGGAGCGATTTTGCCTCTTCCCCTGCGATCTCCTCTCAAACCAATGCCAATGCAAGGCAATATCTTGGTCACCATGAACCTGCGGGAATGGCCAATCTTACGGAGAGCGAGCGCCAGCTACTCAAGTCCCTCCATGAGCAGGTAAAGAACGATCCTGCGGTCATTGCCGCCAAGGAAGCAAAGCAGAGCGCTACGACTCCCGAGGCAAGACATACGGCGGAGGAAGCCATGAACCAAGTAATGCATGATGCGATGATCAAGGTCGATCCCTCTGTGGGGGCCGTTCTTGAAAAACTTCGCCCGACTGGTGGAACTGGAAGTGGAGGAGCGGGACAACCATCAGCTTCTCAACCAGCTATGCCGATGGCTCAGTAAGCGAAAAGTTCCGCTGTATAAGCAGTTCCTTAGGTCGGGTTCCTCGAAAATCAGGCCTCTTTCCCCAATACTTGGTTATCCCTGCGGCTTAATTACCTCTTTTCCTGAAGATCCTTTGGCATGGATGGTTCCCTGCGATGGAGTGGGTGATGGGAGGCCATGATGGAGCATTCTTGTGTAAGGTCCTTCGACGACCTGAGGGAAGTAGAGATCGCGGCGGTTTTCCACTGTGGTGCAACCCATAAGGGAGAGAGCGATAAGGAAAGCAATACCGACAGGGATGTTGGGAAGAAGTGTAAGTTGCATGATATCGAAGCATAATCGTGCAAGCCGATTCCGTGTCAAAGAAATTGCCCCACAGAGACTTCTTCGCAAGGATCTTCTCGCATGCTGCTGGCTTATTATATCCATGACTTGAGCCCCTTCCTGGTCCACATCGGAGGATTTGGACTGCGCTGGTACGGATTGGCCTATCTGGCCGGGTTCATCTTCGGGATCCTGCTCTATAAGCATCTTGCAAAGCGTGGATATTCCGATCTGCGCCCTGATCAAGTGACGGATTTCATCACCATGGGGGCACTCTTCGGGGTGCTTCTGGGTGGGCGCCTCGGCTACTTGCTCTTTTATGATGCAGACCGGTTTTTCCATGACCCCCTGATTTTCTTCCGCGTGTGGGAAGGAGGGATGGCAAGTCATGGAGGCATTCTTGGCCTGACCTTTTACACGATCTGGTACGCTCGTAGACATCGGCTTTCTTTCCGAAATCTTGCCGACAATCTCGTGGTGGTGGGCCCGGTTGGAGTCTTTTTCGGTCGATGCGCCAATTTCATAAACGGCGAACTCTACGGCCGTGTGACCAATACCTTCTGGGCCGTACAGTTTCCGAAGGAGATCCTCATCTACCCACCGGAGCATCTCGACCGATTACTTGCCAAGACGGCTGCAATCGACTCCTCATTGGGATCTCCCGAAGCGGTGATTGCCGGGGCGGCGGCTTCTTCACCACTTCGTGAACTGCTGGCCGTCGAGATTGCGCCGCGTTATCCATCGCAATTAGTGGAGGCAGGACTGGAGGGACTTTTCCTCTTCGCTCTACTCTGGATGCTCAGGACGCGAGCACTACTTGCCAATGGTGTCCTGACAGGCATTTTCTTCATCTCCTACGCCGTTGTGAGATTCCTGGGTGAATGCTTCAGGGAACCCGATGCACCCTTAACCGGAATGCTCACTAGGGGACAATTTCTCTCTCTCTTCATGATCCTTATCGGGATCTTTTTCTTACTTTGGGCGCGCTGGAAACCAAGCTATCCGCATCGGTTCACGAAGGTCGCATCATCATGACATCATGATCGCGGTGCATTATGACCGGGGGGTCTATCTTCCCAGCTGTGATCATCTTTGGCTGGATCCTCGGGGAACGCGCCCCTTTGCGTTCATATCCCACGCCCATAGTGACCATACTGGTCACCACCAGAGGACGATCCTGACAGAGCCTACGGCCCGCTTCATGCGAGCCCGCATGGGGTCGAGTGGTAAGGTGCAGCATATCCTGAAGTATGGCGAGGAGAGGGAGTTTGGATCATTCAAAGCCACGCTCATTCCTGCGGGACATGTTCTGGGATCGGCTCAAGTCCTGATCGATCGCGATGGGGAGCGCTTACTCTACACCGGTGACTTCAAACTGCGACCCGGGCTCTCCAGCGAAGCGGCACAATGCGTCCAGGCCAACACACTGATCATGGAGACGACATTCGGTCTGCCTCACTACAACTTTCCCCCGGCTGCAAAAACGATCGCCCTCATTCTGGAGTTTTGCCGTTCCACACTGGCCGAGGGCTCGGTGCCCGTGCTTCTCGGATACTCTCTTGGCAAGGCTCAGGAAATTCTGTCTGCACTCATGGGCTCTGAACTACCCGTGATGCTGCACGGTTCTATCTGGCAGATGACCCGTCTCTATGAGGAACTCGGAGCGGTTTTCCCACCTTATGAGCGTTTTGAACCTGAGCAAATTACGGGGCATGTCCTGATCTGCCCTCCCATGACTAAGAATTCTGCGATACTTGAAAAAATCACCAAAAAGAGAGTCGCAATGATCACGGGATGGGGTCTCAATAAGGGGGCTGTCTATCGATACGGATGCGACGCTGTCTTTCCCCTCTCCGACCATGCTGATTATGGCGAACTGATGGAGATGGTCGATCTTGTGAAGCCTTCCCGTGTCTTCACCTTGCATGGCTATGCTGATGAATTCGCCTTGGATCTAAGGCGCCGCGGCATGGATGCTTGGTCCCTTACAGGCGGGAATCAGCTTGAGTTCGGACTCTGAGCGAGCGGTTGACCGGCTCGAGACTTTCGCATCCTGATCAGGATCGCAACAACTTCTCTACACGCGCAGCATCCCTGGGCGTATCGACCCCAACACCGCGATGAGAGGTCATGACCACGTGTATAGGGATGCCATTCTCCAAGGCGCGGAGTTGTTCCAGTTTCTCGCACTGCTCGAGAGGGGTTGGGGTGCAGCGAACCAATTTTCGCAACACGTCCCTTCGGTAGCCATAGATGCCGACATGGAGCAGCGGAGCTAAAGCGCTTGCCTTGTCCTTAACGTCGCGCTGATACGGGATCCTGCTACGTGAAAAATAAAGTGCGGTGCCATTCTGGTTTACCACGACCTTCACGCAGTTAGGATCATCTGCTTCCTGGGGATCGATGAAGGGGGTCGCCGCAGTGATCATGGCTATCTTCGGATCATGCTTCAGAGTCTTGGCTAATAAAGATATCAGAAGTGGATCGATCATCGGCTCATCACCCTGGACATTAATGAAATACGTCGCTCCCTTAAGTCGCAGCGCTACTTCGGCAATCCGGTCGGTACCGCTCGGATGATCGGGCGATGTCATTACAACATCGGCTCCGAAATTGAGAGCCACCTCCGCGATCCGGTCGTCATCGGTAGCGATCACGACACTGGAGATCCCTTTTGCCTGGATAGAACGTTCCCAGACGTGCTGAACCAGCGGCTTACCCGCGATCGGATGGAGGCACTTCCCTGGGAATCGTGTTGACCCCCATCGGGCTGGAATGACGAGAGCTATAGTAGTTTTGGAAGTGAGAGCTCTCATGGCCGAACAGGATTCCAGGACTCAAAGGGAGCCGTTGAGCACAAGACGAATAGCTTCGGTGACGGTCGGCGCGATGAAGTCGGCGCCGCAGCCAAGATGTTCTTTTCCGTAGCCTGTCTCTACGAGAATGGTACGCACACCTGCGTTCCGGCCGCACTCGATGTCGAAGTTGCGGTCACCTATCATGAAAGAGCGCTTCAGGTCGATGCCGTGATCCTCGGCCGCCTCAAGGATCATGCCAGGGGCCGGTTTTCGACGCGTCGATCCCATTCCAGGCAGATCGGGAGCCATGTAGGAGGCGTCAACATCGCCGTTGAGTTGGCGAAAAAGCTCGGCCTGCACGGATTCGAATTGTTGGACGGTAAAATATCCCCTGCTGATGCCACTCTGATTTGTGATGATGATCACGGCCCAACCTAGTGAGCGCGCCCGTGCAAGCTCTTCGGCGGCGCCTGGGTAGGCCCTCACGTCTTTAGGGTCGTGACAATGGTCGACCTCGACCATGAGCGTTCCGTCCCGGTCGACGAAGAGAGCGGGACGCAGACCTTTGGTGTTGCTCATCCTTGATCGAGATCGCTGAAGCTCGCTTCCAGTTCGACGCGCGTGCAGGTGGCGGTGCCCAGTTTGCCTACGACGATACCAGCGGCATGGTTGGCCAGTTCGGCCGCCTCCTCCGGATTGGCTCCCGCTGTGATGCCTAATGTGTAGAGAGAGATGGAAGTGTCACCCGCACCGGAAACGTCGAAGATTTCCCGGGCGCGTGTGGGTGTGTGATAAGGACTATGACCTTTACGAAAGAGCATCATGCCCTGCTCACTCAGGGTTATCAGGAGTGCGCCGGCATCCCAGCGTTTGAGAAGGATTTCACCTACCTTCATCAGGGCAGCGTCGTTTTCAACGGGATGAACAGGAGCGGAAAGTGGAATGCCTGCGGCGGCAAAGGCCTCGGAACGGTTCGGCTTGATCGTGGCAATGCCGGGCCATTCCAGGGGATTTTTGGGATTGGGATCGCAGGTGACGATCACGCCCTTGTCCCGTGCCTCTTCTAGAACGGCATCAACCAATCTCTGGTCAAGGAATCCCTTACCATAGTCCTCAATAAGCACTGCATCGGCCTCTCCAACCAGCTGGCGTGCCTTACTAAGGATATCCTGCCGTTCCGAACCGGGCGCCATGCGCTGTTCGCGGTCTACCCTAACGACCTGCTGGCGCTGGGCAATGATCCGGGTTTTCACAATAGTCGGGATGGAAGGATGGGTGAAGAGGCCCTGAATGGATATCCCCTCGCTTTTCAGTAGCCCTGTGAGTTTTTCACCGGAAGCATCGGCCCCAACTATTCCAAGCATGGTGACCGAGGAGGTAAACTCCCGAAGATTGCGCGCCACATTAGCCGCTCCACCGGGATAGCTCGACTCGCTTTGCACCTCTACGATAGGCACCGGTGCCTCTGGCGAAATCCTGCCTACATTTCCCCAGACAAACTCGTCCAGCATCAGATCGCCAATAACGAGGAGTCGCTTAGCCGCTGCCTTATCAAGAATGTGTTGTAATCTTTCCCGGTCCATTACAGATTGAAGTTAACCAAAAGCGTGTGAACTACGATTCGCCCATGCTCCATAGCGAGACCCCTCTCGGCGAGGGTATTTTTTCCCGATTTCCGATGAATCATTTTTTTTCAATCAGCACGGCTATCACGTGCCTTTTTCTAATCTCCTCTCCTATCACGAGGGCAGACACTCCTCCCAAGAAGATCTCACTTTCCGATTTTCCCGCGGCGGCCGTTGAGGAAGTGGTGGTACCGGTACCCAGTGAAATCTTTGCTGTTCTCGACAAACTCGGCAACCCGAACTGGAAGGGTCAACTCCGTGACGGCAAGGTTCGCACTCCTGAGGATCGCGCACGCACGGCCCTTCTTCTCGGGAATGTGATCGCCGAAGGTTTTGTGGCTGTCGAAGCCGAGGATGCTGAGCGCGTGAAGGAACTAGGTCGCCAAGTTCTAACGCTCGCGGAAGCCATCAATGTCCGCAAGTCGGTCATTGCCCGTAGCAAAAGCATCACCGACAAGGCCGATCAGCGGGATTGGAGAGGTGTCCGTGCGGAGTTTGACGGAGCCCTTCAGGATGTACGCGGCGCCATGCAGGAACTCAATGATCAGGATCTTTCGCAGTTGGTGAGTCTGGGCGGATGGCTCCGAGGTACCGAGGTGCTAACTTCGATCGTGGGTGGCGGGTTTTCCAAGGATGGCACAGAACTTCTTCATCAGCCCGAGTTGGTGAATTATTTCGACCGCTGCATCGGCTCCATGGGAGGACGGCTTCGGAAGAACCCCTTGGTCACCAGCATTCGGGATGTGCTGAGGAAAATCGGGCCTATTGTCAACATGGGGGGAGATAAAATCACCCCTGAACAGGTCAAATCAATCCATGATCTCACTCATGGTGTGAACCAGCAGATTGTCGATGGGACTACCGGAAACTGATCATGAAATTTCTTCTTTTCAGTGGATTTGGCACGCGGACCCAGCGATTTGTTGTTTTAGCGATATTACTCGCTGCCTGCTCACCCTGCCTAGTCCGCGCCACGGTGGACGACGCCCTATCCTTCGCCTACGAGGCGGCTCTACCCTATTATAAACAGGGATACTCCATTCGTAAGGATGCCTGGGGCGGCGACCTCGGAGTTCGGGAAAAAAAGGCTGTCAGTTCGCAACTCTTCAAGGGAAATAATTATTGGTTTCTGATGGCCTCCGATGTGAAGGGAGCGACCCTTTCCGTTCACATTTACGACGACAACGGCAATCTTGTTGATGCCGAAAGCTGGCAGAAGGGACGTTTTGCCGGAGCAAGGGTCAGCCCGAAGGCAACTGGAACATTTTTTGCTATCGTCCAGATCCTCAAGTCCCCCGAGGATCGTACTCCGTGGGCGTTGGTTTACGGCTACAAGTAGCCGTCGTCGTTGAAGAGACCATTACAGAAAAGAAAGCAGGATCCTGTCCGCGATCCAAAGAAGGCATCTGCTTTTGCAGATGAGATCACGTTGGAATTCGACAATGCCCGTGCCCTGCAAGCTCTATACGGAGGTGATGAAAAATTACTTCGACTTATGGAGAGGGCTTTTGGTGTTCGCATCACAAGCCGTGACGGCTGGTTGAAGATCCAGGGTGATGACAAATCCGTGACCAAGGCCCGGCACGTGATAGCTGAACTACGCCGGGTCGTTTCCTTGGGGGGAGTGATTGGACAGGATGAGTTTTTATTCGCCCTCGAGCATTCCAAGCATTCCGTGCCCACTCCTGCTCAATCGGCTCCCGATACTTGCTCTCTGCCATCTACGCCTTCTCCCCTTGAAGGCCTCTATCAAGAACGGATCCTGTGTTCTCCGCGCAAGCCACCCGTTGTTCCGAAGAACCTGTCCCAGCGAGATTATCTCCGTGCCATCGATACTCATGATATCACTTTCGGTGTCGGTCCTGCTGGAACCGGAAAGACATACCTTGCGGTTGCCAAGGCAGTTGCAGCTCTCAAGGCGGAAAAAGTAAGCCGAATCATCCTCACGCGTCCCGCCGTGGAGGCCGGTGAAGCCTTGGGATTCCTGCCCGGGGAACTGCAGGAAAAGATCCTGCCTTATCTTCGCCCTCTCTACGATGCTCTGCACGACATGCTGGAACCTGAGGAGATCCAGCGCGCCATCGAGCGGAACATCATTGAGATCGCGCCCTTGGCCTATATGCGTGGGAGAACTCTGAACAAGGCATTTATCATTCTGGATGAGGCTCAGAATACGACTACCGAGCAGATGTTCATGTTCCTCACTCGTATCGGGATCGGCTCAAGGTGTGTGATCACGGGCGACAGGACTCAAATCGATCTTCCCAAGAACAAGCCGAGCGGTCTGATTGAGGCGATTGGCGCACTGGCAAGCACTCAGGGAATCAACTTCCATCTTTTCGGCGAAAACGATGTCGTTCGTCACCCCTTGGTCAGGGCCATTATCACGGCCTATAAGGAGCATCGTGGACTCCAAGAGACCCGTATTTGATTATTCATCCCATGTTCCGTTTCTTAAAAAAACAGAGGCTCGCCGCTCGGGGGATGAGTTGCGGGAAGTCACGCCTCGCCAGCAGGGAGACCATGTTCGGCATGCTTGAAGAGGGGCGTCTGCTGCGTTTTGGAATAGTCTTTGCAGCGGCTGGAATCCTTGCCCTGTTCTGCCTGGCGGGAGATGCACAAGATCCGTTCAAGCATCTGCTATACGCTCTCCTTGTGCTTTCCCTAGCCGTTGTCCAACCGGTGGTCAGCAACGATTCGGCCTTAAAGAAAAATTCCTCGCTCGCCCTTTTTCTGGGTGTGATCCTGCTGCAGGTCGCGATAGGCGAGTTTCTGCAAGGCCAAGCAATCCAGGGACGTCTGGATGATCACTTGGTCCCACTGCTGGTTCCCTACGCGTTTGCGCCTTTGATTCTTTCTGTGCTGATGGGGCCCCAGATCGGACTTTCGGCCTGTCTGGTCGGTGCGCTCTGGTGGACGGTCCTGCACGTCACGAGAGACCCCTTGTTGCTTCTGCTGGCAATTACTGGGGGTCTTGTGGCCGTTCTTTCCACCCTGCGGGTCCGCCGCCGATCGAGGCTTCTGAGGGCAGGTTTTTATTCAGGTATCGCCGTCTGGATTCTGGCAGTACTTTCCGGCCTAATCGGTCCTATCCTTTGGGATAGTCTAGCCTCCACGGACTGGTGGAGTCTTGGTATCGAAAGCGCTCTTGCCGTGGGCACGGGGATTCTTACTGCAGTTCTTGTCAGCGGTTCTCTTCCGATGATTGAGAAACTTTTTGGGATCACAACTGAAATCTCCTGGCTTGAGATGGCGGACCTCAATCATCCCCTGCTCCGACGACTTAGCCTCGAGGCCCCCGGCACCTACCATCACTCGCTGGCAATGGCTAATCTCGCGGAGGCTTGCGCGGAGAAAGTCGGCGCCAATGCCACGCTCTGCCGGGTCTCTGCTTACTTCCATGATATTGGCAAGCTGGTGAAGCCTGAGTACTTCACGGAAAACATGCCGGCAGGCGAGAATCTCCATGATGAATTAACACCAACCATGAGCGCATTGGTCATCCTTTCCCATGTCAAGGAGGGTGTCGATCTGGCTATCCGTAACAAACTAAACCGCCGCGTGATCGATGCGATCAAACAGCACCACGGCACGACTGTTATCGAATATTTCTACCAGCGTGCGTGTCAACAAGAGAAGGATGCCCGTGCCGGGGGCTCCTTCATGAACGTTCGTCCCGAGGACATTCCGAAAGTTAGCGAGGAGAGCTACCGTTATCCCGGTCCCAAGCCTCAGACCGTGGAGGCTGTTATCATGGGGCTTGCCGATGCCGCCGAGAGTGCCTCACGGAGCCTGGAGCGACCCACTCCCCAGCGACTAGACGACCTCGTCCATGACCTCCTCAAGGACCGGATAGATGACGGGCAGTATGATGAGGCTCCCGTCACGGTTTGCCAACTCCAAGAGATCGCCTCCTCGCTGATTTCAACTCTCAGCAGTATGCACCACAGTAGGATCTCCTATGGACGGCGGAAGGATGATAAACCACCTGTCGGCAAGGACTGATCAGGAGTGACGTGACTCTGAAGACTTGATCAGGAAGGTGAGCCCCGCGCCTAGGATCAGGAGCAATCCGGCTGTGATAAAACTGGAATTAAAGCTTCCACTGCTTGCTTTGAGCATCTGCTGAAGCCTGCTGAGAGCGAACCCTCCCACACCCCAGGCAGTGAAAAGGCAGCCGTAGTTCATTCCGAAGTTCTTGAGTCCCCAGAGGTCCTTAGCGAGGGATGGAAAGATAGAGAGGTTGGCGCCGTAGTTGAAACCGATGAATGAGGCCACCAGCACGACAAGATACTTGGCCCCTCCCGAAGAGGAGGTGATAGGTATTGCAGCGAACATTAAGGCGGCTTGGATCAGCAGGACGAGCATGAGAGTCCAGCGTCTTCCGATCCTGTCTGAGAGTATTCCTGCTACGAGGCGCCCGCCCGCATTGCCAATCGCCATGACGACCACCGCTATAAAGGCTGACTCTCCCATGGACTTCTTGGCCATGCCACTAATACTACTGATAACCATGAGTCCCGCTCCGGCTCCGATGAAGTAGAGTACCCAGAGAAGCCAGAACAAACGGGTTCTGATGATTTGTCCGGTTGAGAGATCAAGCGTGGGGAAGGCCGCCGATCCTCCCATGCTGCGGCTCGCCGCATGAGAGTAACCAGCAGGAGGATTCACCAGCAGTTGGGACAAACCGCAGACGATGATGGCAAAGAGGACACCAAAAAAAAGCATCGCTTGGAGAAGACCGAAGTGTCGCAGCAGGAAGTCGGAAGCCGGAGCAAGATAGAGCGGGGCGAGACCGAACCCAGCAACGACAATGCCCGCAATCAGTCCGGTTTTGTTGGGAGGGAACCATTTCAACGCAGGGGGTGTGGCTGAGGAATAACCGAAGCCGATGCCAATACCCGCAAGCACCCCGAAGCCAATCACCCAGATGCCGTAGCTGTTGGTTGTGGAGATCAGCGCGAAACCCGCAGCGACTAGCAGACCTCCGATGGTAGCCGTGACTCTGGGGCCGAGCTTATCCTGGAATCGGCCCGCTAGGATCATCGAAAAGGCAAAGACCAGACAGCAGAGGGCGTAGGGGTCGTTGAGTTGGGAGCCCTTCCAACCGAAATCCTTTTCAATGGCCCCCTTGAACATGCTCCACGTGTAGAGCACTCCTAGGGCGAGGTTGATGCCGAGTCCTGCAAGCGCAACGCGCCAGCCTTTGTTTAAGTGATTGGGAGAGATCACTGGAAAAGGATGGAGTATGGATGATGAAGATGACAGCGGGAAAATTACGAGCCTGAGATCCAAGGATTCTCCTCCGCTCAACATCTACCTTTCAAAGGTGTTTTATAGCGTGACCCCAAAGCGCTCCCCCTTGCTGCAATCAAGGGCAAAGGCGGCTAAAAGCTCGGCGGTCTGCTGAAGGTCCGAATACTGGATCATCTCCACCGGAGAATGCATGTATCGGTTCGGTACACCAATGGAGACGGTCGGGATGCCCCCCTTCTGCTTGAAGATCGCGTCGGCATCGGTGCCACTCCACCGCGGGTTCACCTCTATTTGGAGTGGGATTTTTGAATGCTCCCCCACCTTGCGAAGACGCGCATTCACGACGGGATGATTCACACTGCCGAGGCTGATCACCGGACCCTTCCCCATGACAACTTCCCCATGCTTTGTCTTGGAGCAGTTCGGAATGTCGGTTGCATGGGTCACATCAACCACGATAGCCACATCGGGATGAACGGTGTAGCCGGCCATGGAGGCTCCATAGAGACCATTCTCCTCTTGGATGGTGGAAACAGCGACCAACTTTGCCCGGAGATTTTTCTTTTTCAGTGAGGCAAGACGCAGTCCTTCGGCCGCCGCCCAGGCACCAATCCTGTTATCGCAACCACGTGCCGCGAAGCGTCCTCCAGCCAACTCCTGGAACTCCGCCGAGTAAGTCACTGCATCGCCGATGGAGACCAATTTCTCGGCCTCTTTCCGTGAAGATGCACCGATGTCGATGTGCATGGCATGCATTTCAGGAACCTTATTGCGGTCGTCGAGTTCCTGGAGATGGATGGCAAGCAACCCGGTGACTCCCGGAACAGAACCTGTTGAGCCATGCACGGTGACGCGTTGGCCGCGGATCAGTCCTTTGTCCACCCCCCCGATGCCCTTGAAGTAGAGGAATCCCTCCTCCGAGATGTGCGAGATCATCAGTCCCAGTTCATCAACATGGCCGCTGATCAGGATTGTCAGATCCGCCTTCCCGGAACTTGGATTCAGCGTTGCGTAAGCGTTGCCGTAGGAATCGATCTCCACCGAATCAGCAAACTGCTTCACATAATCAACCCATACCTTCTGCCCCTTAGTCTCAAAGCCTGAGGGGGAGGCAGTGTTCAGCAGTTTCTTGAGGAAAGCGTAGGGAAGGCCAGAGGCTTCAGGGGATGTTTTAGCAGAAAATTTCATGACTTAATCGTAATGCTCACACGGGATGATGTGATAGGCGAATCATTCGAAATTCGGATAGTGGGTCCGTTTGAATTTCTTTTGATGAGACGAGAGGTGCTCAGACAAACTTCCCGGGATTCAGGATACTCTTGGGATCGACCGCTTTCTTGACGCGGGCATGGAGATCCCGGAGCTCAGGGGAGGTGGCCTCATTCCACCAGCGTTTCTTGGCTAGGCCGATGCCATGCTCTCCAGTGATTGCCCCCCCCCATTTAATGACCTGAGTAAAGAGTGCGTCCAGGATACCCTCGATCTCCTTAGGATGCTTCTCCTGCTGGTCTTTAGAGACCATGACATTCACATGAATGTTGCCGTCACCGGCATGGCCGAAGCAGGCAATCGGAAAACCTGTTTTCTTCTGCAATTTCTCGGCAAAGGCAATGAGGTCGACAAGACGCCCTCGCGGGACAGCAATATCTTCGTTGAGCTTAGTGAGTCCGGTGGCCTTGAGAGAGGCGGAGAATGCCCGGCGCAAAGCCCAGATCTGTTCGCAGCGCTCGAGTGAAGTGGCGAGTTCCACCTCGAGGGCCTTGTTCTTGGTCAGAAGCATTTTGAGGGTTTTCCCTTCGCTGAGGACACTAGCCTTCTGGCCGTCGAGTTCGACCAACAGGTGAGCCTGACCAGGAGGGATGAAACTGCCCTTCACCTCTTTATGAGCATCGCGGGCCGACTGGAGCGTGAAGCTGTCAGCCACCTCCATCGCGCAAGGGAGGTAGCCAGCCTTGAAGATCGCCTGCACGGCGGCGGCGGCATCCTGCATGGAGCTGAATCCGGCAGAGAGTGTCACGCGGGCGGGAGGCAAGGGCAGAAGTCGCAGGGTCGCCTCGGTGATGACGCCCAACATTCCCTCGGAACCGACGAACATCCCAACGAGGTCAAAGCCGGTCTTGTTCTTGTGGGTCCGTCCCCCGATCTGGACGAGTGAGCCGTCGGCAAGGGCAACCTGAAGTCCCAGCACGTAGGGGCGAGTGACGCCGTACTTCAGACAGCGAGGTCCGCCCGCATTGGTGGCGATATTACCGCCAAGGGAGCAATCTTTGTAGCTCTGGGGATCGGGCGGGTAGAAGAGTCCTTTCTTTCTCACCTCTTCTTGAAGAATGCCGGTGATGACTGCCGGTTCCACCACGGCGACGAAGTCCTCGCCGCTGATCTCCCGGATGCGGTTCATCCGGTGCATGCTCATCAGGATGCCACCGCGGACCGGGACGCAACCGCCAACATAGCCATGG
>Ga0114962_10001327_pt1 | contig 21423 bp, 21 predicted proteins | sample C_130820_MF_Meta_FD_87017 | JGI IMG/M metagenome (GOLD analysis project Ga0114962, IMG submission 87017) | Freshwater microbial communities from Lake Croche, Canada to study carbon cycling - C_130820_MF_MetaG | ecosystem: Environmental > Aquatic > Freshwater > Lake | place: Lake Croche, Canada... | reverse complement strand
GCCGTCACTGGCGCGGTCATGGCTATTTTGGCAGCTTGGTCAGTGCCCGCAGCAAGGTTGTTGCCAAAGATGTAATCGGCAATCAGCCGAAAGCCTTTGTTGGATGCGGCATCCATGTCGCCAATTACCACGGTTTGTGCGATCAAGCTGGGCGCGTAATGCCGCAGCTCGAAGGGTCCTTGGGATGTGACCACGTCGTAGTGGGGTTCTTCAATGGCCATGGCCGACTCCATTCCTGAAAACCCAACCAACAAAGCGAGGAGGGCGATGGTGTGTGTGCGCATGCGTGCAATGGCTCCAGCAGGGTGGGTTGGACGGACAAGTCGGATTTTCAAACCCAGAGCTTACGGTAAGTGCCGTCAGTGTCATAGTCGTTGGCCTGTTTATCGGGATTGAAACGCCTGGACCCTCTGGGGTCGGTGCCGCGACCACTGAGGTACAACCAATTGCCTTGGTTGTTGTAAACGTCAAAGTCTATCAGTTGAGATTCAAACCAAGCGGCACCGGCTCGCCAGTCGCAGCGTAAATCGTGAATCAAAAAACTCGCCAAGTTTTGTCGCAAGCGGTTGGAGGTGTAACCCGTGGCGTGGAGTTCGCGCATGCCGGCGTCAATCAGCGCGTGACCCGTTTGGCCGGCGCGCCAGCGCTCAAAGCCGCGTGCATTGTGGGCGCGGGACTGTATGGGGGCGTCCGACAAGCCGCGTTGCCAATACATGCGCTCACCGAACTTCAAGTGCAGCCAACGAAAGTGGTCCCGCCACAGCAGCTCAAAGCCAATCCAGTAGGTGCTGTCCGAGGTGCCCTGTTGCGCCTCAAAGTCTTGGATGGCCGCCCATGCTTGGCGTGCAGACAAAGCACCTGTGGCCAACCAGGGTGACCACTTGGTGGAGTAATCGGTCCCGTAAAGCCCATTGCGCGTGGCCTTGTAGCTGTGCGGTAAACCACGGCTGCAGTAATGGGCCAGATGCCCAAGGGCTGCAATCTCACCCCCATGAAACGCCGCTTGTGACCAGGTAAAGGCTGAGCGGGGGTCGTTCAGTGGTTCAATGAGGGATTCGTTTTGTGAGGCCAAGGCGCTGGCAAGGGGTGAACGACTAATTGAATAGGATGCGTTCGCCGGCAGCGCAGGCATGCGCGTAACGGTGGGCAAGGGTGGGGCCGGTGCGCAGCCGTGGCGTTCAACGGCGCGTCGAAAAGCAGAAAATTCATGGGGCACATCCTGCGGCTCGAACGGCAATTGATCGGGCGCCATCAGGGTGGATTGCCACACCGTTTGCACCTTCAGTTTGCGTTTTTTCAGTGCTTGGATGTGGGCTTGCTCATAGGGTGCAGCGATGTCTTCGCAGACCAATGTGCTGGCGCTCAGGTGCGTCATCAGTTCGGCCAACACCTCACTGGGATCGCCGGTGATTTGCAGCAGTTGGCTGTCCAGCGCGGTCAACTGCTGCGCTACATCGTGAACCGCCATCGCGGTCCAAGCCAGGCGGTGCGCGCTGGTGCGCACAAAGCCCCATGGGGTGGTCAGTTGCAGCGCGGTGTCGTGCACATACACTGGCAGCAGCCAAGTGTGCTGCTGCTCGGCCAGGGCGATGGCATGTTGCAAGGCCGGGTTGTCGTGCAAGCGCAGATCGTTTCTGAACCAGTAAACAATGCCGGCTGTGAATTGAGGTGAGGTCATTTTGTGTCGAAAAGGATCTTGAGTAGGATTTGAATAGATTTTTTATGCGAACTTTGCGATCGAATAGGTATTTCGATACAGGTAGGCTTTTATACGTGAAAATAAAAAAGCTTAACTTTTTAAAACATGATTTCTAAAAAAATACAAGCACAACCGACCAGACAGGTACCGACACAAGCGCAGATCCCGTTTGGTGCCACCGAGGGGGATGTCTCTGCCGTGATTCAAATGGCATGGGAGGACCGCACTACCTTTGAGACTATTTACGAACGTGTGGGCTTGACCGAACCCGAGGTCATTCGACTGATGCGTTCTGAACTCAAGCCCAGTTCGTTTCGCATGTGGCGCACTCGCATGAAGGGCCGTGCCACCAAGCACCGTGCACTGAGAAGCCCCGATATGAAGTTTGATGACCTTGCCATCGCCGATCACCGCCGCGGCAACCTCTAGTCCCTCAGGACCCCCTATGTCTTTGGCTCACACACTCAAAACCTCGGCGTTCAACGCGATCGGTGAAAGGGTTCGCTCCATCACCGGCTCCAAGTCGTCGCTGGAGGACTTTGCCACCCCGGTGGGAGATGTCGGCCTGTTCGGCCCTGAGTCTGTGGCATGGCGGGTGCATGCCCATTTCACCGCGATGATGGTGGGGGGCTTGTCCTCGCTCATCGTGCAGTCTTTGCATCCGCGGGCACTGGCGGCGGTGTGGGACCACTCTGATTTTCGAAACAAGCTGAAAGCGCGTTTGGGACGCACGGCGTATTTTGTTGCGGCTACCACTTACGGCAGTCAAGCCATGGCCTTGAAAGCGATTGACCGCGTCAACACCATCCATGCCAACATCCGTGGCACTGACCTGCAAGGCAAGCCCTACGTGGCCAATGAACCTGAGTTGATCCGCTGGGTGCACTTGGTCGAGGTGGCCTCGTTTTTAGCGGCTTACCAACATTTGGCCAAACGGCCGCTGTTGCAGCATGAAAGCGACCTGTACATCACAGAGATGACCCGGGTGGGGCATTTGTTGGGCGCTGTCGATTTGCCCGTGACCTCAGCATCTACACAAGCTGAGTTGCAGGGTTTTGCGCAAGCGCTCAGTTTTGATGCGCGGGCCCAAGAAATTTTGCAAGTCATCCAGGCCTATCCCACCGATGTGTTTGACAAGCCATGGATGATGCTGATTTTGAAATGCGCCTTGGATGTGATGCCGCCGTGGGTGTTGGCGCTGATGGGCAAGTCGCCCGCATGCGAGATCCAAAAGCAAGCAACTCGGTTGGCGGTTCAGCTGTCGGCCGAGCCGGTGCAGTGGATGCTTGACGAACAGGGTGTCTCCGCCATGGCCCGCCAGCGTGTGCGAGGCGCAAGCAGGCCGTTGTGAATACCGGCCCGGTTCAGTGGGGTCTGGGAATGAGTTGGTAGGCGCTCATCTTGCCGTTGACGTCAACTTTGGCCAACACCAGATCGCCTGAGGCTACGTTCTCGCCCATGAACTCGTAAATGTTCACATGGTGGGTGACCAAAATCAACGCTTGTTTGCCCTTGGTTTTGAGCTTGTCAGCGATGAATTTTTCAAGCTTCTGGTTGTGTGTTTTGGCTTGAGCCATGTCGTCAAAAAACGAGGCCAAGGCGGGCTCTGTCGTGACGCGGCCCAATTTCATCAACTCAGCCGTGTCTTTGCACCTGCACCATGCGCTCGATTGCATGTCGGCAGTGGTCACGCCATGTTTTTTGAGCCAGTGACCGACTGCCACGGCTTGCTGGCGGCCTTCGTCATTGAGGTTGCGTTGGGTTTTGCAATCGCTCAAGGTGTAGTTGGCCGGATCGCCTACGCCCGGCGCGAGGGTGTGGCGCATCAGCAAAACATGATCGGCCGATTGCAGTTTGTCTGACAGTTCGCTGGCTTGAACCGTTGTGGCGCTGATCGCGCAAGTCAGCGCCAACCACATGCCGAAGAATTTTTGAAATCGCAGGGTCACAAGTCTTCTTTCTGAATTTGGGCATAGGCCCCGAAATCAATGCGCCACGAGGTCACATCCCTCAAGCTCATTTCCTTCTTCGCTGCACAGCGCAGCGATAAGGGCTTGGTCAACCCCTTGGCCGGGGAGCGGTAACTCTTCATTCGGCCACCGCTTGACCAAGTGGCCATTGGCCACACCGCCAGTGTGCGGGGCTTGGTAGGCGCGACGGTGTTGCAGGGTCACGCCGTTGTTGGCGTTGGCAATGAAGCGGCTTTCGCCTAAAGCCCAAGGTTCGAAGTAAGCATTGGCCGCGACATCCACTCGGCGAAAGTAGCTGCGTGCGCCTTCTGCATTGAGTTTTTTGCGAACAGTGCGGGTGATGAGGCCCTGCAACTGATCCAGCGCCGCATTGTCCATGTTGCAGAGGGCGGCCGGGTTCAAATCGAGCCCCGCCAGTGCCGGCGAGGCGGCCAAATCGGCGGGCAGCACTTGCACCATGGCTTTGACCACGTCATGGTGCGGCGCTACAGCAGTGGCTACACTCCGCGTTTGCGGCTGAATGGGGCAACGGATTTCGACAAAGCGCGGCTTGACGGGTCCTGTGCAGCCGTCGTGGTGGTAATACTCGCCTTGGCTCATGCGCCCCTTGCTGGAGCGCCCGCGCACGTCGCGGTAGGTGGGATGCGCTGTGTGCGCATTCAGGCAGACCACCAAACCGGTGGCATCGACCAATTGGTAAAAGGCCTCACGCCACTCGGGCAAGAGCAGCTTGTCGTGCAGGTAGTCGCTGGGGGCTGTGGCCCCTTCACCATTGCCGCCGGCTACGCCATCGATGACCAACACAAAGGGCTTGGGTCTGCGCACCCGCCATTGTTGGTCGGCAAATGCCAGCACCGAGCATGTGGTGGCTGGGTCTGAAGCGGCGCTAAGGCCTCTGGAGGTGGACATGGTGAAGGTTCGGTGGGGGTCGAGGTCGAAAAGCTGATTGCGTTTCGTGGCCGATTTTAGAGCCTCAATGTGGTGACTTGCCCGTTTCGGCTTTCGAGCAGCTTGGGGTGCTCAGAATGCCATAGATGTAGGTGTGAGAATTCGTGTGCAGATGGATTGCCTTCAAGACAAAAAGTGCGTTAAGGTGCTGAGTCAGAATACCTTCAAATCCGGGTTAGAAACCCTAATACAAAGGGGCAACGTGAGCACCGTCAAAATCGATATCTACAACCATGTCATGCCTGCGGCCTATGTGGACTTGGTCAAAGCCCATGGCAAAGAGCCCGGCATGGTCAAACGCATGAGCCAGTTGCGCATGTTGTGGGACATGCCCGCTCGGGTCGAGATGCTGGCCAAGTTTCCGGATGTCCAGCAGATCATTTCTTTGGCTGTGCCATCGCCGGATATGTTGGGCGGCCCTGAGGACTCACCCGCCTATGCCCGCGTGGCCAATGAAGGCATGGCTGAAATTTGCCGGCAGTGGCCGCATCAATTTCCCGGTTTTGTGGCGTCATTGCCCATGAACAACATTGACGCCGCATTGTTGGAAATGGACTACGCCATTGACACACTGGGTGCCAAAGGCGTGCAAATCCTGACCAGTGTGAATGGGCAAGCGATGGACCAGCCGAAATTCTTCCCGATTTTTGAACGCATCACCCATCACCACCGGTTGCCCGTTTGGATGCACCCGACCCGGCCTGGTTCTCGGTCTGATTACCCCACTGAAGACCGCTCTCAATATGAGATTTGGCAAGTGCTCGGCTGGCCTGTGGAGACCAGTGTGGCCATGGCCCGCATGGTGTTTTCGGGCTTGCTGGCAAAACTGCCCGAGCTGCGTTTAATCACCCACCACTGCGGCGGGATGCTGCCTTATTTTTCAGGACGCGCTGAAACCTTGTGGGCCCAACTGGGAAGCCGCAGTGCGGATGGCGCAGAAGCCGACGTGCTCAAGCGTTTGTCCAAACCGCCCATGGACTACTTCAAGATGTTCTATGGCGACACTGTGTTGGGTGGTTCTGCATCAGCCTTGCGCTGTGGCCTGGATTTTTTCGGTCCAGACCATGTGGTTTTTGCCAGCGATTGCCCCTTCGACCCGGAAGAAGGCCCGATGTTCATCCGTGAAGGTTTGCGTTCAATTGAAGCATTAGACTTGTCCGCCGAAGATGCCCGCAAGATTTATTTTGGCAATGCGTTCAAGTTGCTTCAGCGTCAAACCCAATAAGTCATTCATACGTCTCAAGTGATGGCCTGGGATGTTGAGGTTTTCAATAAACTTCAAACAACCCAGCGCCGCCCATGCCGCCGCCAATGCACATGGACACCATGACGTTCTTGGCACCGCGCCTGCGGCCTTCCATCAGCGCGTGGCCGCTCAGTCGCGCGCCGGTCATGCCAAAGGGGTGGCCAATGGCAATCGAGCCGCCGTTGACGTTGTAAATGGCAGGATCGATGCCTAAACGGTCACGGCTGTACAAACATTGGCTGGCAAAAGCTTCATTGAGTTCCCATAAATCAATGTCGCTGATTTTCAAGCCATGGCGTTGCAGAAGTCGCGGTATGGCAAATACGGGTCCAATACCCATTTCATCGGGCTCACAGCCAGCCACAGCCCAGCCCTTGAAAGCGCCCAAGGGTTGCAGTCCGCGGCGCTCGGCTTCTTTGGCCTCCATCAGCACCACCGCTGCAGCACCGTCTGACAATTGGCTGGCATTGCCAGCGGTGACGTATTTGCCGGGGCCTTTCACAGGCGCCAGTTTGGCCAAACCTTCAAGGGTGGTGTCTGGGCGGTTGCATTCGTCTTGGTCAACTACCGCATCGACGAAGGACTCTGCTTTGGTGACCTTGTCAACGACCTTCATCTGGGTTTTGACGGAAATGATTTCGTCTTTGAATTTACCCGCTGCTTGGGCTGCCGCCATGCGCTGTTGGGACTGCAAAGCATACTGATCTTGATACGCTCTGCTGATGTTGTAACGCTCAGCCACAATGTCAGCGGTTTCGATCATGGGCATCCAAATGGCGGGGTGGGTGGCCAGCAGGGATTCATCACGCCCGCCACCGCCACCGCCTTGGAAACTGATGGAGTCGACGCCACAGCCGACCATGATGTCAGCGCCTTCTTCGACGATCTGATGCGCGGCCACGGCGATGGCATTCAAGCCGGAAGAGCAGGCGCGGTGCAAAGTCATGCCTGAAGTGGTCACAGGCAGTCCTGCCAGCAAAGCGGCTGCACGGGCGACGTTACCTGAGGCCGCAACGCATCCGGCAATCACGTCTTCAACCTCTGCCGGATCGACCTTGGAGCGCGCTACCGCCGCGCGAATGGCATGACCCAAAATCGTCATATTGGAGGTGTTGTTGAAACCGCCCCGGCCCGCCTTGGCCAGACCGGTTCGTGCATAAGAAACAATGACTGCTTGACGCATGGTGGTTCTCCTTGGAATCAGTTGTCGGCTTTGATGCCCAGCTCTTGGGTGAGTGACTTCCAGCGCAACAAGTCGTCGTGCAGAAAGCGTGCAAAGGCATCTGGCCCCAGGCCCGTGGGCTCCAGGCCTTGCCCGCGCAAGCTGTCCACAACGTCTGGCAAGGCCAGGATTTGTGCGGTATCGGTCGCGATTTTGTCGACGATATAGCGTGGCGTGCCCGCAGGTGCCAGCATGCCAAACCAGCCGCTGGTGTCGAGCTTGGCCACGCCAGCTTCACCAAAGGTGGGGACTTCGGGCAAGACTTTGGAGCGTACAGTGCCGACCAAGGCCAAGGCGCGAACCTTGCCCGCCTTGATGTGCGGCATGGCCGTGCCAATCGAATTGAATGAGCTGACCACTTGCCCGCCCAGCAGGTCGATGATGGAGGCGGCTTCACCTTTGTAGGGGATGTGTGTCAAGTCGATGCCCGCGCCGCGCTTGAGGGCTTCGCCATAAATATGAAAGGATGACGCATTGCCAAACGAGGCGTAGTTGAGGGGTGCGCCTTGGGCCTTGGCCACTTTGGCACCGGCAATGAATTCACCAATGGTTTTATAGGGGGCGTCGCTGCGCACCAGCAACACCACTTCTGAACGGATGAATTGGACGATGGGGGCAAAGTCTCGCTCCGCGTCCCATGGCACCTTGGGCAGCAAGGCCGGTGCTTGCACCAGCGAGGTGAAAGTCGACAGCAAGGTGTAGCCATCTGCCGGTGCACGGGCCACAAAGTCAGTGCCTATCACCGTGGTTGCGCCGGGTTTGTATTCCACCACCACCGGCTGACCCCATTTGACGCTCAGCTTGTCGGCCACCATGCGAGTGACGCGATCCGGGCTGCCAGCGGGCAAACTGGGCATGATGATTTTGACGGGTTTTGTCGGCCAAGGTGCCGGACTTTGTGCTGAGGCCAGGCTCGCAAAACCGGTCAGGCTCAGGAACAAAGACATGCAGAGAAGGGGTGTACGCAAGCTTGTCATCGTCGGGGCTCAGTGAGGTTGCAGCGCATCGGTGCGCTCGAGAATCCAGGGCATCACTTCGGAAGCAAACAAGGACACAGACCGTTTGGAGTCCACCAAGGACAGATCGCCAAAGGCAAAACGTGTCAGCACAAAGTTGATGCCGGACACCTCGATTTGCTGCAGCAATTGCTCGCGCACTGTAGCCGGTGTGCCCGCCAAAGCGCGGCCTGCACCTGCGAGCTCATCCCAAGTGGAGGGAAAGTAGGCGCTTGGCTTGGTGCCATGTTTGTCCCACAGGTACATGAAACTCTTGTACCAACGGGCATAGGCTTCGCGGGCCAAGTCGTTGGCTTGCTGGTCGGTGTCGGCGATGACCATGTGGCGCGTGGTGCCCATCAGGGGCAAATCCTCTGCGCTGTGACCGGCGCCAGCCCATTCTTCGCGGTAACGGTCGGTGATCAGGCGGATGCGGTCCAGCGGCGCATTGCCCACCACATTACATCGGTTAGCGACGCACCAGCTCACGCCATTGGGATCGCCAACGCCGTACCACAGTGGCGGATGAGGATTTTGGAAGGGTGCCAAGGTCAGCGGCACATCTTTGAACTGGTAGAACTGCCCTTGGTAAGTGAGCTCGCGTTTGCCCGACCGCGCGCCTTTCAAGGCCTGCATGACCACCTCGAAAGACTCGAGGTATCTGGCATGGGCTTCGTCAGGGTTGACGCCGTAATAACCCAGTTCGTAGGGAGAGATGCCGCGGCCCACACCCAATTGAAAGCGTCCTTTGCTCAAATGATCGAGCATGCAAATTTCTTCGGCCAAACGAAGCGGGTGATACAGCGCCAGCGTATAAACCAGCGGGCCGAACAACAGCCTTTGGGTGCGCTGTGCAATAGCCGAGTGCAAAACTGAAGGCGAGGGCGACATCCCTAGCGGGGTGGCGTGGTGCTCTGCGGTGAGGTAAATGTGGATGCCCATCCGATCGTATTCTTCGATCAGTTGAAGTCGGTCTTCATAAAAATCGCTCAGCTGCGCGCCGCTGTTGTCCAGGTGATCAAAGACGCCGAATTTCATGGTGTTGCTGCTCAGTAGTAAAGGTTAAGTCAGAGTCGTTGGTAATGCATTGAACCCATTTTGCAATGCCGCGTCTGTCATCCACGTTACTGGGTTCATGCTGTTCCTGCCCTCATAGACGATCTTCTCGCCGTGCCAAAACCTGTTGCACTGGACGCGCGCCAGTGGATTTGCCGGTGATGGGCGGCTTGGGCAGTCGGTGCGGTCCCGGCTCGATGACGAAATGGTGGTCCAGCGAATACCAAGCGCCGGTATCACCGCTGGGGGAAGCTTCGCCGCTGTGCAGAACATATTGGCCGATCAGGCTTTGAGTGACCCCAAATTGCACATCGGTCTCGAGGTGCGGATCGTCGCTGGAATACACCTGCGAGAACTGGGTTTTGTAACCTGTCTTGTGGATCATGAAATGGATGTGCGCCGGCCGCATGTTGTGTCGGCCTTGGGCGCGCAGCAAGGCACCTACGGGACCGCTCAATGGAATCGGGTAAGCCCCGGGCTTGACGCTTTGAAAAGTGATGTGGCCCTGGCTGTCGGTGGTGAATTTGCCGCGCAGGTTCATGTCGGACTGTTCAGGATCCTGGTTTTCGTAGTAACCCTCGCCACTGGTTTGCCAAATGTCGACATCTGCGCCCTCGACAGCCCGTCCTTGCTGATCGCGCACCCAGGCGTTCACAAACAGAGGCACGCCTGTCGTGGGTGACTTCACGATCGAGCTGCCAGAGGCCATGCGCGGGGCGTTTTCGCGCCAGAACGGCCCCATCAGGTTGGCTGTGGTTTCGGTCTGGCCATGGTCTCCGTTGTTGAGCAAACACACCAAAGATGAAATGCCCAGCGAGCCGCAGATCAACACCACTTCGTTGTGAGATGCCGTTGTGAGTTGACCCAGTTGGGCAATCCAACCGCAAGCATGGTGGAATTCGGCTTCACTCAGTCGAGCATCTCGCACAAAGCCGTGCAGATGTGTGACGGCCACCGACATGATCTCCTTGAAGCGGGGATCGGTGGCGCGATCGAGTTCAGCCAAAACAGCGGTGGTCACATCTTCGTGGGTGCGGATGATCATGGCAGGCAATTTGTTTTTTACGAAGGTGGTGATTGTGCTTCAAGCTTTTCAAGCACCCGCATCGCAGCATAAGCGTCGTTGGCGGCGTAGACCAATTGCGCATCGCTCAGCCTGGGTTGGGCCCAGTTGCTGGTGGCAGCTTTTTTGGACTTGATGAAGCGCTGCTTGAACAGCACCGCCACCGCACCCTTGACGCCCATGTCCTTGCGGTAACCCCGCTCCCGAAATACGGTGTTGAGATCCAATACGCCTTGTGGTTCGACCTTCAGTTTGTGCAGGATACGCTTGCGGTCATCCCCTAAACCGAATCCAGCCTTGGTCACACCCTCTGCAGCCATGAGCTGCGCAACAAGCGCCCGGCAGGCCGGATCGTGCAATTGAAAAACCCAAGCGTGCTGCTCCGTGGCCAGTTGAACAATGTGCGGGCCATCGGAGACTTCCCCCACCTTGAAAGTGGGTTTGGATTCGGTGTCGAAGCCCCAAGCGCGATGCTCCATCAAATGCGCCATGGCCAACGCCGCTTGGTCACCCCCGCTTACCAAGGTGATCTGAGCCAGCCCCAATCGGGCAAAGGCTGGCATGAGGGCGATCGTGTCTTTGTCAGGGGTAGGGTGCAGCGTGTGCATCAGTCGAGCTTGATGCCCAAGTCGACCGCCAGTTTGATCCAGACCGGAACATCCCGCTCCCAATCTCTGCGTGTCTCGGTCAGGTTTTTGGGTTTGTTGGGAATGGAGAAAGCCTCGCGCAATTTGGCCGAGCGCTCAGATTCGGCACCTTCAACCACCACGCTGGAGAGTATTTTCAAGACCGCTTCAGGCGTGCCGCTGGGGGCCATCAAAGGCAAACCGCCCTCCAGGGCCACCAAAGCGTCTTTCATGCCTTGTTCGACCAAGGTCGGAACATTCGGTAGTTTGGGTGAACGATAGGACCCGGTCACACCGATAGCGCGCACACCCCGCCCGGCCACGGTGTTGAAAGCCTGGTAACTCCCGATGGCCACTTGCAATTGTCCCGAGGCCACATCCACCCACATAGGGGACTCACCCTTGTAATGAATCGACAGGATCTTGCTGCCGTGGTTGCGGTTGATCTGATCGGCAACCATGTGCGGGTAAGAACCCGGCGCGTAGGTGCCCATGGCGGTTGGATTGGTTTTGGCGAACTCGATGAACTCCTGGATCGTTTTCGAGGGCACCTTATCCGACACCCCAACGACCAAAGGGCCTGATGGAAAGTTGGCCACCGGCGTGAGGTCTTTGTCCAAGTTGTAAGGCAGCTTGCTGTAGAGCACACGGTTTTGCCAGACTGTGCCGGATGTGGTCATTAACAAGGTGTAGCCATCGGGGGCAGATTTGGCTACCGCATCAATCCCGATGATGGCTCCAGCGCCGGGTTTGTTGTCCACCATCACACTGACGCCCAACTTGGCGCTGAGCTGTTCGGCATACAAACGCGCATAGGCATCGGTCAGTCCACCGGGCGGAAAAGCCACGACGATGCGAATGGGCTTGTTGGGCCACTTAGCCGATTGCGCGAAAGCGTTGGGCAAAGCCAAACCCGTCGTTGTGGCGGCGATCACAGTCAGTGCTTGACGGCGGGAAGGTGTTGTAGAGTCGGTCATGCTGCGATGGGTGTAAAAATATGCCTTGAGTCTATGGCTGGTTGCGAAGATTCAAGTGGGTGAAAACCCTGTTCAAACGGATACAAGATGACAGTTCCCTACCTATCTGCCCGGACGCTTCGGACATTGGCAGCGCAAGCGCAAACCGAACAGACCCCCAGTTGCACCTGCGGTATGGCGGCTTGCACCGGGTGGGAGAGTGTGGCCGAATCACGTTGGCCCAAGACCTTCATGCGCCCAGTGGGGTCCTTGCGTGATCCAGAGGCCGCCCACGGTGCAGAGCTGACCTTCGAAGAGTATCACCCGCAGGGTACCCGTTACGATTCACCGAACGCACCGGTGGCACCTGCTTTTTTCCCTTACAACCGATGTGATGTTTTCAGTTGCGGGTCATGCCGCAGAATGCTCCTCAAATACACCGAGTTCGGTGGCTACTACGTGGATCCGCGTGTGCGCGTCCTGCAGGCCGAGTGCATTGTGATTGACGAGTAAAAGAACCCAAGAAAGAACGTATGCGCATTCCTGATTGGACACCCGAAGCCCATCCCCAGGCGCCCGCCTTGGTGCAAGCTGTTTTAGATCGACGCGGCGGCCACTTGCTCAATTTGGACAAAGCTTTGCTTTGGAGCGCCCCGGTGGCCAGTGGGTGGCACGCGTATTTTCAGCATGTGCGCGCCAACTTGACTGCACCGCGCAAATGGTGCGAGTTGGGCATTTGCACCGTGGCTTTGCTCACGGGTGCCGATTACGAATACCACCACCATGCGCCCGACTTTTTGAAAGCCGGCGGCAGTCCGGCTGAATTGCAGGCCTTGGAAGTTGCCGTGGCGAACGACCCTGCCCATGGCGTTTCGCAGGCAGATTTGGGTCCCTTGGAGCAAAGGGTGGTGCAATATGCGGCGCAAATGACCCAGAACATCCAGATAGATGATGAGGTGTTCAAAGCGCTGCAAAGCCATATGAGCACGACGGCATTGGTGGAGTTGACGACCGCGATCGCCACCTACAACATGGTGGCACGCATTTTGATCGCACTGCAGATCCAGCCTGAAGTTTGAGCATGCGTGCCTGGTGCTTCAAGACTCAGGCATGAAGCCTGCCCCTTGACGCCTCAGTCAGGCTTGATGTTGTTGTCTTTGACCACCTTGGCCCAGGTTTCTATCTGTTGGTCGATGAAGGCGCGGGCTTTTTCTGTACTCCCGCCGGCCAGGTCAATGCCTTGGGCGCTCAGTTTGTTCGCTACCTCGGGGTTGCGCAGCACTTTGTTGAGTTCTTCATTCCAGCGCTTGACCAACTCGGGCGGGGTTTTGGCTGATGCCACGATGGCCCACCATGCGGGCGCTTCGAATCCGGGGTAGCCGGCTTCGGCAATCGTGGGGACTTCGGGAAATTCCGCCACCCGCTTGGCCGAGGTGACCGCCAAAGGCCGCAAGCGTTTGTTGTCGATGTGAGGCTTGCTCACAAACACGGTGCCTATGGCCAGGGGCACATGTCCGGCAATGGCGTCCGCCATCAAGGGGCCACCCCCTTTGTATGGGACATGGTTGAACTCCATGTTGCCGTTCTTACCGAGCAAGGCCATAGCCAAATGCCCCAAACTGCCATTGCCAATGGTGCCAAAGGGTACGTTCTTTTTGGCTTTGGCAGCGGCCAACACATCGGCGAATGTTTTGTAGTCGGTGCCTACATAGGTGCTCAGCACCATCGCCGAAGTGCCCACCAGCATCAAGGGGGTGATGTCTTTTTTGGTGTCATAAGGCATGTTGGGCATGAGGCTGGGGTTGACGCCATGGGTGTCAAATACCACGCCGACGGTGTAACCATCGGCCGGTGCACTTAAAACGCTGGAGGTGCCAATCACGCCGGAAGCGCCCGCCTTGTTTTCGACGATGACGTTCTGGCCCAATTGCAGAGACAAGACGGGTGCAATGATGCGGGCCACCTGGTCGGCCGATCCACCGGGCGGCCAGACCACCACCATTTTGAGCGGTTGCCGCAGGGGCCAATTTTGGGCTGCGGCCATGCCGGGCATCCAGCTCACGGCGATGCACAAAAGGGTGAACAGGTGTCGCAAGCGGGATGGTGTTGTCATGGTTATAGTCCTATGCGCACATGCTAGGGGCAATTGGCCAGCCGTTTATGGGTGTAAACCCTAGGGCTTGAAAGCATCTCTGACGCGTGGATGCAGGGCGAACTGCTTGAATACTTCTCACAGTCACTCAGCCTAAAATCCAAGATCGTTTTTATTTATCTCGAAAGCATTCTCAATGAAACTCATCAGCTTCATGCTCAACCACACCGCCTGTTATGGCGCCGTGCAAGGCAACAAGGTCTTGAACCTGTCACCCCTTTTGGGCCAGCAAGCGCCTGATTTGAAAACATTGATTGCCAAAAACATGGTGAGCCAAGCCGCGCAAGCACTGGCAACCCATGAACCCGACCTGGTTTTTGACCAGCTCGCACTGTTGCCGGTCATTCCCAATCCCGAAAAAATCATGTGTGTGGGATTGAACTACCACGACCATGTCAAGGAAACGGGCCGCGACCTCACAGAAAAGCCCGCTATCTTTTCGCGTGTCAACGCATCCCAGGTGGCACACGGCCAAGCCATCATGTGTCCTTCGGAATCGCATCGTCTGGACTATGAGGGTGAAATCGCCATCATCATTGGCGAAGGCGGCCGTCGCATTTCAGAAGCCGATGCCTGGAAACACATTGCTGGCTACTCTTGCTACAACGATGGCTCGGTGCGCGATTGGCAAAACTTCACCACGCAATGGACAGCAGGCAAGAACTTTTGGCGCACAGGTGGTTTTGGTCCCTGGATGGTGACTTCTGACGAGATCAAGCCCGGCCAAACGCTGACCCTGAGCACCCGCTTGAACGGCGAAGTGTTGCAGCATGCGACGACCGACATGATGATTCACAGCATTCCTCGCCAGATTGCCTACATTTCGACCTTCATTCCGCTTGAACCCGGTGATGTGATCGTGACAGGCACACCCGGCGGTGTCGGCAACAAGCGCACGCCGCAGCTCTTCATGAAGCCAGGTGATGTCGTAGAAATTGAAGTGGATGCAGTGGGTATTTTGCGTAATACGATTGCGGACGATATCGCTTGATGCAGGGGCCTTCGTGGGCTGACCCCACACCACGCCGCCTGACTGCTTTAAAAAAACGCGACATAAACCACCTTGAGTGAACCCGATGACACACGAAATGACTGAACAACTGAAAATTCGCCAATTGGTCGAAAACTGGGCCGTTTGGCGTGACGCCGGTTTGTGGGACCGTTTTCGCACGGTTTGGCATGACGACGGTGTGATGATGGCGACTTGGTTTCAAGGGCCCTTTGAAGAATTCATCCGCGTCACCATCGAAGGATGGAACAAAGGCGTGAGCATTCTTCATTTCTTGGGCGGATCGTCCATTGAGGTCAACGGTTCACGGGCCATTGCGCAGACCAAAATGACCATTTCACAGCGCGGCATGGTCGACGATGTGTTGTGCGATGTGGTGTGCACGGGTCGTTTTTACGATTTTTTCGAGTGCCGCAACGGCGCTTGGGGTTTGGTGCATCGCCAACCCATTTATGAAAAAGACAGAATCGATCCGGTGGATCCCTCTGCAACCTTGAAGCTCGACGCTGCAGCGCTTGCCAACTTCCCTGAAGGCTACCGCCACCTTGCTTATATCCAAACGCGCATTGGTTACACGGTCAAGATGGACATGCCGATGCTCAAAGGTCAAGCGGTTCAGGACCTGTACGGACGCGGTGCCGATTGGCTGGCTGGCCAAGCTTTGGTCAGGTAATCTTTTGCACATCATTTGAAGGGGCTACAGCGTGAAACACTACAAAATAGGCATGATTGGCATCGGTCTGATGGGCCATGGCATTGCGACCAATTTGCTCAAGCATGGCCACACGCTGACCGTCCTTGAGCATCCGGGCAACCAGCCTTTGGACACATTGATTGCGGGTGGTGCCCAAACAGCTCAGACCCCCAGTGCAGTCGCCAGCCAATCCGAGGTCATCATTTTGTGTGTCACTGGAACCCCACAAGTTGAAGCGGTGTTAACGGGCGATCAGGGGGTGTTGCAGGGCATGAAGCCAGGCTGCATTGTCATCGATTGCTCGACGGCCGTGCCCACCTCTACGGAACGAGTGGCGCAATGGGTGTTAGACAAGGGCGGTGCCTTCATGGACGCGCCGATGACCAGAACGCCCAAGGAGGCCGCCGAGGGACGACTGAATTTGTTGGTAGGCGCGGATGCACCCTTGTTTGAAATCTGCAAACCCCTCTTGGGCTGTTTTTCAGAAAACATCGTTCATGCGGGCCCCATTGGCGCTGGTCATCGAATGAAACTGCTGCACAACTATGTTTCACTGGGGACCGTCACCTTGATTGCGGAAGCAGCCGCTTGCGCCCAGTCTGCAGGTGTGGAGGCACAGACTTTTGTCGATGTACTGGCCATGGGCGGCGGGTGGGGCGCAGCGCTGGACAGATTGAAACCTTTTCTTGCCAGTGGCGACACCTCCGGCTTGCGCTTTAGTTTGGCCAACAGTTTGAAAGATCTGACCTACTACAACCAGATGGCGTCTGATATGCAGGCAGACCGAACGGTTGCAGGCGCTGTCCAAAAAACTTTGGATCAGGCCTGCAAAGAAGGTGATCCGCAAGCCTTGTTGCCGTCCATCATTGCGCTGATTGCCCAAAGAAAGCGCTAGCAAGAGACGAGGGTTTTTCCGAGGACAAGCAGCCCCTCTCTGGATGCGATACTGATTCGCTGTCTTTTTGGCTTGGTTCGTTTGGAAAGTCTGACATGTCTTCTGCGCATTTGCTTGATCGCTTCATTGGTGAACGTCTCCCGCGCTTTCGCAGCGATGCCGATCTGGCTGACTTTGAGTCCATACCTTATGACCAGCGGATTGCGACTTCAAGCACATATGGGGCTTTACAGGCGGGTGCTGCTGTGGACCCTCAAGCACCTGCCATTCATTTTTTGCCCAAAGCCGATGCCGATCAAGACCCTGTCGTGATTTCGCATGGCCAGTTCATGGCTCGGGTCACTCAAGCGGCCAACCTTTTTCATGACTTGGGTGTCGGACCACACGACGTGGTGAGTTTTTTACTCCCTCTGCTGCCGCAGAGTTTTTATACTTTATTCGGCGCCCAAGCGGTAGGCATCGCCAATCCCGTCAATCCCTTGTTGGCACCGTATCAACTGGCAGAAATCCTGAGGGCTGCCAAGACCAAGGTGTTGGTGGTGTTGGGACCCGTGCCTGGCAGCGACATCTGGGACAAAGTCCAGCAAATCAAGGCGAAATTGCCCGATCTCACAGCCATTCTTGTGGTTCAGGGTGATGCCGATGAAAGCAACCAAGTATTGAACTTTGACGAACGTTTGGCGCACTACCCGAGTGACCGATTGGTCTGCGGCCGCGTGATTGAATCTGCCGATACCGCAGGCTATTTCCATACTGGCGGGACAACGGGCACGCCCAAGCTGGTCAGGCACACGCATGGCAACCAGGTTTATCAGGCGTGGGCTTTGCGCTTGACCATGCCGATTGAACCAGGCCGGTCCGTGTTGTTTGGTCTGCCCTTGTTTCATGTGGGCGGGGCCTTGACCCAAGGCTTGGCCATCTTGGCCAATGGCGGCTCGTTGGTTGTCCTCAGCCCTGCGGGTTGGCGCAACCCTGCTGCAGTCCAGAACGTGTGGCAATTGGTCGCGCGCTATCGCCCCACAATTTTTGGCGGTGTGCCCACGGTGCTGGCTGCAGCGGTGTCTGTGCCCATTGGACAAGCCGATGTCAGCAGCATCCAAATTGCATCGGGTGGCGGCTCCGCCATCCCAGTCGCTGTTTGCAAAGCCTACGCAGAGACATTGAATGTGCCTGTCTTGGAAGTGTTTGGCATGACCGAAACCTCCAGTGTCCATGTCATGAGCTACCCTGATCGTGCGGTCCGATTAGGCTCCGTCGGACACGCATTGCCTTACAGCAAGGTGCGTGTTGTCAAAGTCGATGCACAGGGACGATGGGTCGGCGAATGTGCCACCCACGAAATTGGTGTGGTTGCCATGTCAGGACCTGGCGTGTTCAATGGTTATCTGAGCGAACGCCACAACCAAGATGCTTTCGTCGAGCCGGGGTGGGTCAATTCGGGTGATTTGGGCCGATTAGATGATGAAGGGTATTTGTGGATCACCGGGCGTGCCAAAGACCTGATTATTCGCGGTGGACACAACATTGATCCCATGGCCATAGAGGAAGTCTTCTATCAACATCCGGCGGTGGCTTTGGCTGCCGTTGTCGGCCAACCTGATGCCTATGCCGGTGAGTTGCCCGTGGCCTATGTGCAATTGAAAGCGGGCGTGACGATAGACCGTGGTGAGTTGCTGGACTTTGTCAGACAACGAACACCCGAGCGCGCGGCGGTGCCTGTGCGTTTGACTTTCATAGAAGTCATGCCTTTGACGGGTGTTGGCAAAATTTTCAAACCTACTTTGCGCATGGATGCTGCACAACGGATGGTGAGCGACTTGCTGGCTGATTTGGCTCAGGATGGGACTTCATTTGACGTCAACGTGACGAGCCACGAGGTCCATGGTCAATGGATGACGGTAGCTATCCTCGGCGTGGACGGCTTGCAAAAGGAGGCGCTGAAGGTTCAGATCCAGTCGCGTCTTTCACCGCTGGTCTTGAAGCACCAATTGGTTTGAATGCGCTGACATGGATTTCTATGACCTTGACCCATTGGCATTGATTGGACATTGACGCATGCGTTTGATCAAAACAGACAAGCTGCTGGCCCGCAAAGACAAGCATATTGGTTGGATCATCTTCAACAATCCCGCACGCCACAATGCGGTTTCCTTGGACATGTGGGAGGGTCTGGCCACTGTCGCCCATGATTTCGCTGCAGATCCTGAAATCCGTGTGGTGATTGTTTGCGGTGCCGGAGACAAGGCCTTTGTCTCGGGTGCCGATATTTCCGAGTTTGCCGATCAGCGCGATTCGGCGCAGGCCAACCATCACTACGACGCAGTCGCGGCCAAAGGCATGCAAGCACTCAAGTGCCTCAACAAACCTACCATCGCCATGATTCAAGGCTACTGCATAGGCGGCGGTGTGGCACTGGCTTTGAACTGCGATATCCGTATTGCGGCCGACATTTCAAAATTCGCAGTGCCCGCTGCCAAGCTGGGTTTGGGCTATGAATTTGAAGGTGTTCGTCAATTGGTGGATGTTGTCGGCCCCTCGTTTGCGCAAGAAATTTTCTTCACTGCCAGGCAATTCACGGCCCCAGAAGCGCTGGCCATGGGCCTGATCAATCGAATGGTCACTACCGAAGAGCTGCTGACCTTTGTTCAGAATTATGCCGACATGATTTCGGTGAATGCGCCCATGACGATGGCTTCGATCAAAACCATTGTGGGTGAAATTGTCAAAGACGAATCGCTGCGAAATGTTGCCCTGTGCGATCAAGTGGTGGCCTCATGCTTCAACAGTGAAGACTTCAAGGAAGGCCGAACGGCCTTCATGGCCAAGCGAAAACCTGTATTCCAGGGCCGTTGAGCTTTTTCTACTCATCCCATTCAAAGAAAGAACATTCCATGCCTCTGCCCCTGTCTGGTATCCGCGTCCTGGATTTGACCAATGTGCTGGCAGGTCCTTATTGCAGCATGGTGCTGGGTGACATGGGGGCGGACGTCATCAAACTGGAAAATGCCGACAAGGGGGATACGTCCCGTAATTTTGAGCCCCAAGTCAACGGCGAATCCTATTGCTTTGCCGTACTCAACCGCAACAAAAAAAGCATTGCCTTGAATTTGAAAGACCCTGCAGCACTGGAAGTGGCCCTCCAATTGGCAGCACAAGCCGACATCGTGATGGAAAATTTCAGGCCTGGTGTGGTCCAACGCATGGGCTTAGGTTACGAGGTCGTCAAAGCGCTCAACCCGGGCGTCATTTACGCTTCCTTGTCAGGATTCGGCCAAACCGGACCTTACGGGAAAAAAGGTGGCTTTGACATCGTTGCTCAAGGCATGTCGGGCATCATGATGATGACTGGAGAGCCTGGTGGCCGACCTGCCAAGGTGGGTATTGCCATGAACGACATAGCCAGTGGGGTGACCGCTTTGTCCGGCATTTTGGGGGCTTTGATTGGCAAGCTGAGGTTCGGCGATGGCCAATACCTGGAGACTTCTTTGTTGGAAGCCGGCTTGGCTTGGACACCTTGGGAATTTGGTGCATATTTTGGCGCTGGTGAAATTCCAACGGCCACAGGTACGCGCCATCGTCGATCGGCCCCTTACCAAGCCTACCGAAGTTCGGATGGCTATGTGACTGTGGGTGCGGGCTCGGCCAAGTTATGGGTGGCTTTTTGTGAGCAAGTCATTGAACAACCTGAATGGCCTTCGAATCCGGACTACAAAACCCAAGCCTTGCGCACCCACAATGCCAATGCGCTTGAACGCGATATCGAGGCCATTTTGACGCTCAACACAACGGCCCATTGGGTTGAGAAACTGGATGCGGCGGGCGTGCCCGGCGGGCCGGTTTTTGGTTATGAGCAAATCATGCATGACCCGCACATTGCGTCACGCAAGATGGTTCACGACATCGCGCACCCGATCATTGGCAACATGAAAACGATCGGCTTGCCCATCAAATCCAGCGGAGAACTCAACACCATTCGCATGCCAGCGCCCTGGTTGGGTCAGCACACCGATGAGGTGTTGCAGCAACTGGGTTACACATCTGAGCAGATCGAGGCGATGTTTGCTCAAGGTGCGGTATCCAATCAATACCGAGAAAAGCTCCCGCGCTAAGGTGTTGCGGCTTCAGCTCATTTGGGTTTTTTGGCTGACATTGCAGCTTCAAGTTGCGCCCATTTGTTCAGTTCGTCTTGGGTGAATTTACCGAATTGATCTGCACTGAGCTTTGCGGGTTCAGCACCGGCAGCCAACATAGTTTTTTCGATCTGGGGATCTGCCAATGCCGTGTTGATATCCTGGTTCAATTTGTTAATCACTGACCTTGGCGTTGCCGCTGGCGCCAACAGGCCAAACCATCCAACCGCAGCATAGTTGGGGGTTCCAGCCTCGGCAATGGTGGGTAACTCGGGGTTCGATTTGGATCGTTCGGCGCTGGTGACGGCCAGGGCCAGTAACTTGCCTGCTTTGACATGGGATGACACAGTTTGCCCGGGTGCGAACATCACATCGATCGTGCCACCCAATAAATCAGTGACGGCTTGTCCGGTGCCCTTGTAAGGTACGTGCAACATGTTCACGCCGGTCGCTTGCTTGAATAATTCGACGGTGAGGTGTGAAGCTGAACCATCGCCAGAGGAGCCAAAACTCAATTTACCCGGCTCGGCTTTGGCTTTGCTGACGAACTCGCGCATGGTCTTGACATTCAGTTTGGGACTGACTGCGACCACATAAGGCGCGGCTGAGACCAAGGCAACCGGTGCAAATTGATGGGCATTTTCTTTGGTCAATGAGGCCGTTGAGCTCATCATCAGGGTGTAGCCATCAGGCGATGCTTTGGCCACATAGGCAGCGCCAATGTGGCCGCTGGCGCCCGGTTTATTTTCAACAATGACTTGC
>Ga0114962_10001326_pt1 | contig 21434 bp, 17 predicted proteins | sample C_130820_MF_Meta_FD_87017 | JGI IMG/M metagenome (GOLD analysis project Ga0114962, IMG submission 87017) | Freshwater microbial communities from Lake Croche, Canada to study carbon cycling - C_130820_MF_MetaG | ecosystem: Environmental > Aquatic > Freshwater > Lake | place: Lake Croche, Canada... | reverse complement strand
CAAAGCAGTTTGTTTAGGATCTTCAACTACCGTAGGGGCTACTGCTACCTCTGGTAATACTTACGCTTGGACTTCTAGCCCTAGTGGATTTACTTCTACTTCCGCTAATCCTTCCGTTTCTCCATCTGCTACCACTACTTATTACTTAGTTGAAACTAACTCAAGTGGATGTAAAAACTATGATACTGCAATCGTAACTGTTAATCCGCTTCCTGGTAAAAATGCAGGAATTGATCAAACAATCACAGGAACTACAGCTACCTTAGCAGGTAATAATCCTGGAACTGGATATACTGGACTTTGGACAGTGGTTTCAGGTACTGGAACGTTCTCTAATAGCACTGCATATAACTCTACAGTGAGCAATGTTAAAAAATGTTCATCAGTTTACTTATGGACTGTAACAAATACTACTACAGGATGTAAAGCATCAGATGATGTAATGATTAACGTGGATAACAAAGCAGTATATACTTACAGTCAATGGAACAATAAAGACACCTTAAAACCAGGTGTTGTAATTGCAACTCCAATTGATGTAGATACAGCGATTATCTCCTCAGCAGTTAAATCTGGATATTCTCTTCCTAACGGATTTGCTTTAAATAGCACAAACGGAAAAATCTACGTATATGATTCATCCCTTGTTAAACCTGGTTACTACTGCTTAAATGTAATTACAACTGATGCTTGTAACCGTCCTTCTGATATCTCTGCTTGCTTCACTGTAAGAAAAGACAAAGAAGCTGTTACTTCTAATCCAACCTCATTGGTAAAAGCTACATCATGTTTAAATCAATTTGATATACTAGCTAACTTCTCTGATTCTAATGGAACAATCTTTAAATCTTATGTTTCAGAAGGTCAATTACCAAAAGGAATGACATTGGTTAATTCAGGTACTTTAAGTGTAACTAACTTAACTGCTTTAAAAAATCAAGGAGGTCACTTCATATTTACTATAAGAACAATTGATAGTACAGGTGGAAGTACTTTCACTAATTTTGATTTCACGCTTTACAAGGAATACCCTGCATATTATGTAGTTAATTCATATGCACCAAAACATAATTTTACCATAGGAGAGGCGGTTGCATTCCCGATTGATTCCAACGGAATTATCACCTCAGCAACAATAACTTCAGGATCATTGCCTCCAGGAGTAGGTTTCAATACTTCTAATGGTAAGTTTACGATAACAAACTTAGGTGCATTAAATAATGGAAGTTGGGTAGTAGAAGTTGCAACTCATGATAATTATTGTGGAGTAACAACTAGCTATTTCGCAATCAACTTCACTACTCCATTACCAGTTGATTGGCTATCTTTCAATGCAGAAGCAACAGGAAACAATACTTCTTCCTTAAACTGGTCAACTGCAACTGAGCTTAACAACAGCCATTTTGAAATCGAAAGATCATTCAACGGATTAAGCTGGAATAAAGTAGGTCAAGTAAAAGGAAACGGTACATCAAACGTAGTTAACAACTACAATAAATTAGATATTATTCCATCTAGCTGGACAGGAAATGTAGCGTATTACAGAATCAAACAAGTAGATTTCAACGGTAAGTTTGAATACAGTAAAACAGAAAAAGTATCTTTTGTACGTGAAGCATCTTCTGCTAAAGTTTGGTACAACATGAACGAAACCAAGTTTATGGTTAAATACAATGCAGATAAAAATCAATTGATTCAAATCGCATTAACAGATATGGCATCTGGTCAATTAAAAGTAATTACTGCACACGTAACTCCTGGAGTAAATAACTTTACGCTAGATGCTGCAAGCATTGCTGCAGGAATGTATAATGTAATAATATCGTCTCAAAGTGATGATAATCAGTCATTCAAAGTAATCAAATACTAAGAATTGATAAAATTATTATAATTAAAAAAAATAATAAGTACAGTTTACGTTTAAATATTTAGGTTTGAAAGGCTCATCAAAATTTTTGATGAGCTTTTCTTTTTTTTGCCCAAATCGATTGGACTGACCCAATAATTTCACTTCCCAAACAATATTGTATTGGTAGGGACAATCCCTTGCGGTTGCCCTCTGTAGAGACGCACGGCCGTGCGTCTCCATTCGGTCGACCAATGGTAATAAAATATTTGTTTTGTATTCGTAGGGGGCGATTCGCCGCGGCGAACTTCCGCCCAAAATAAACCGAATAATAATTACCCCAATTGTAAAGACGTACGAGACCCTTACGTCTCCTTCGGTCGAAAGACCTATCGGTGGTTGAGCGGAGTCGAAACCACCAAAGGAAAATCAACAATTAAATAAATCGTAGAGACGCACGGCCGTGCGTCTCCATTCGATCGACCAATGGTAATAAAATATTTGATTTGTATTCGTAGGGGCGATTCGCCGCGGCGAATTTCCGCCCTTAATAAAAACGTACCACCCATGCGTCTCTAAATCCGTTCGTAAAACAATTAATCCTAATCAATAAAAACTAAAAAACCCTTTCACCAAACCCAACCCAATGCAAACCCCAAACAATAACAACCCAGCCAGGATGCCCTTTTTCAATTTCACCCACTCGCCCAAATCCTTTGATTTGGACGCCAAATACATAATCAACCCCAAACAAAACAAAGGAACCAAAAACAAAATAGGATATTCAATCAAAACATCCAAGGATTTAAACGTTAAAATAACAATCCAAAAAGGTGGTCCTAAAAACTTATTCCACTTAATCGGAAGTACAAATAAATAATCAATAATAATAAACCCTAAGTACCAAATCGCTGCTAAAACATCTAAAACGGAAATATTAAAACCATTCCCATTTAATGTATAATTAAAACCTAAATTCAATAAATGAAAATAATCTAATCCATAATAAAAGATCAGAAAAACAATATAAAAAATCGGAAAATAAAAGGACTTATCCTTCGGTTTCAAAAAACCAGAATCCATTAAATCCAATATAAACATCATCAAAACGGATACCTTAAATCCAAAGGCGATGTAAAACAAAGGAAACACCAACATCCAAGTTTTTACATTCGTCAATTGAGCGATTAAAGTCAACAACATACTTAGGATGGCAATGGTGATTCCAATAATCCACAAATCAGTCGACGGCAGTCCTAAATAATAATCCGGCATGATGGGATCAAAGTTAGTGGAAGTATTAGGAAAATTTAAATTGCTATTTAGTCTGATATTGGTACTATTCAAAGTTTGTCTCTTAACAATGTACCTAAATATTATTGTAAATTTACTCTGCAACCATCCGTTAATCTTTAAAACTTGTAATACTAACCTCCTGCTAGGATTGATATGGGTAATAAAAAAATAAAAAAAAATCTGGAATTCATAAAAATTAACCTTATCTTTGAATATCTAGATTAAAAAACGTCTACTTACTTAAATTATATGTTACTACGAAAAAAACTACTTGTACCACAGAGTACCACAAAGTACCGCAGTGTACCACAAAAACTTGTAACCAAATCGGTTAGGACACTTCTAACATTATTCTTTGTATTAATGTTAATTACTTTTCCTTTTACAAAATCATTTGCTCAATGTACCGGACCAAACAATTGCCCTCCAGGAGGTTGTAACGCAGGTCAGCAAATATGTGTAGAAAATACCACTGATTGTGAAATGGATTTGAATTTAACAACTCCTTATTGTAGTCAGAAATATACTGTATATATACCAAAACATAGTCCAAAGTTATGTTTTGGTTATCCATGTATTCAATGTGATAATGGCTGCTATTGTGCTAATTCTATTGATTTATTTTGGTCGGCTTCATCAACAACAATATCTAGTATTCCAAATTTAGTAGGAGTGTATGACTTTCCTGATTCAAATATTTCACCATTAAGGTATTGTACAGATTGTCCGCCTTCGCTAACCTCAGGTATACGTATAATAATTACAAGGCCAAATCCTGGTGAATTAGATTATACAATATCATGTTTACCTTAGTACATTATTAAATTGAAAATAAATTTTATAATAAGTTTAATTCTTTTAACTTTACTATGGTCCATCCAATGTATGGGTGGTAGTAAAGTTACCATTTTTGAAATTAACGCTAATTGCAATAAAGTATCCTTTGATACCTTCAGAACCGTTATTTTATTTTACAATAAAAATTCTGATCTTATTGATAGTTTAAATATATCTTATTCTAAAATAAAATATAAAAACTTTAACTATGACAGTTTCCATTTTAAGTACACTAATACATCAAAATTAATTTCCAAAACATATTTTAATGTGAATGATTCGACTAAAATAGCAACGAATATAGTCGGGAGTGAATACAAATATTCAAATGATACAACTTATCTATATTCATATCTGGGTGGCAAATTAAATACTTTAAGCCTTTCAATAAAAAACCAAAAATCTACCATAATTTTAGGTAACATAAAAGATAAAAGTAGTTTGATAACTAATCCTTCCGATACTTTTTATGCTTATAAAATTTATTACACCAATATTAACACACCAGATTCTAGTATTATTGGTCTTTATGCCAATAATCAGTTTATCAAAGAATATCAGATATCATACTTTTATTACACTAAGGATAGTACGACTAAAAGCACCTTTAGATTTGATAATAAAAAACTAATTGCACAGAATATTAATGTAGAATATACTAATTCAAAAGTTAATATTTCCAAGGAGTTAAACTCCGCAAATATTTGGGCAAATTCAAAAGATTCTTTTAACTATAAAAATGGATTACTTATTTCTAAATATTCATATCAAATGGATCCTACTAACGGTCCACCTCAATTATTGTTCAAATTCCTTTATTATTATCTAAAAAATTCCAAAGTCAATTATATAGATTATTTCAATTATTTCGATGCAAGTTGCACTACCTTAAGGAGATATAAATACACCTACGATTCAACCTTTGACACAAAGATAAATTCACCAATCAAAAAAGAACTGATTAGTCTAAGTATTTATCCTAACCCAATTTCCCAGAATCAAACATTTATTAGCTTAAATCCTGATATGCCTTACACTCGATATAAAATCGTTTCCTCTTTAGGGTTAGTTATTTATCAAGGCAATTTATCAAATTCTAGTCAAATTCTATTGCCCAATTCATTAGCTAAAGGATTCTATTTTTTGCAAGTTGAAGATAAAGGTTTCCAAAATGTCCATACCTTGAAATTGATTGTAGACTAAGATATGATTATAAATTTCAGTTTTTTAAAGGGTAATGTATGTGAGTTGATTACAAGACCTTCCCTAAAAACTTTTTCTAACTATTATTAAATAGACTTTTTAATAATAATGTTTTAGGATTGTATGAAATGTAAATCCTACTGGAGCAAATCATAATTCATTCAAACTCTAACCTAGAGAAAAAGTTAAACTTGAAAACTAATTATAATCTTTAACGTTATATCTTTTACAAAACTAAGAATGAAGTCATTTTACCTTTTTATTATCTTATCTTTTTATTTAAATTTTTCGATTGCATGGGGTACCAGTTTGGATTCCATTCAAAAAAGCACATACAATTTAACCATTGACCCCTATCTTAACATAAAGGATTGGCAATTAAGACTTCCCAAACCCATTCAATTTGAAATAGGAAGCGCCACTTTAGATAAAAAATATCACAAAATGTTGGACTCATTTGCCCTCTATCTCAATCAAAATAAAGGATATACCATGATTAGAGTAGAATCCCATGTCATACAAGCCCTTACAATGGAAAGTGCCTCCAAACTAAGTGAAGCTCAGGCAGAGGCCATAGCCATTTACCTTGTCAAGAATTGTAAAATCGATTGCAGACGCTTAATAGTAGTCGGATGCGGAAGCAAATATGCAGGTCAAATGGGCATCATCAATGACGAGGTTAGGTTCACCCTTTGTGCAATTGATTCCAGATTACAAGGCAATAGAGACTTCAAATTAGGGTGCAATCCTACCTTTAGGCATTGCGCTAAATAGCATTTTTAATCAACTCTGCTACCTGGGATAACTCAGTAGCCTCAGCTTGAACCCGCTTTCTTTCAAAGTTTAAGTCAGAGACCTCATTCATCGGTACCAAATGGATATGTGCATGCGGAACTTCCAACCCTATAACAGCGATGCCTATTTTCTTACAAGGAATGACGCTTTTCATAGCCTTGGCCACCTCTTGAGCATAGGACCAAAGTTTTGAATACTCAGCGGATTCCATATCAAAAATATAGTCCACCTCTTTTTTAGGGACGATTAACGTATGACCCTTTGCAAGAGGCATAATATCCAAAAAGGCAATAAAGTCCTCATTTTGATGAACAATATGTGCGGGGATACCCCCCTCGATGATTTTGCTAAAAATAGACGGCATATTTTTGGTTAATTAGGCATTAATTTGATGTCCACTAAAGTACTACCTGCATTGTATCTTAATGCCAACCTCGTGGTTGTCAAGTCAACTACAGTCATGACCTTCTGGTCTGGAGAGTTTCCATCCAAGGTGATGGTTTTCACACCTCCACTATTGAGGTACTTCCAAGTACCCGTTTTAGAGTTAATTCCTGTTGCGTCAATGTAGGAATAGTTACCAGAGCTCACAAAGAAGTACTTATCATTTACATAGGTTGAGGAGGAATTTCCATTGACAAAAGCTTGGAAGACAATCCAATTTCTTGAAATAAGTGTAGGGTCGTCTTGAGTAGTAGTGGTCGTATTAGACGTACCTTTACTACATTGAGTAAAAATCAATCCCAGTACCAATACAAGGATAGGAAATATTGTTTGGCGGATTTTCATAATAATGATTAAAAACAACCACTAAATTACACCAGTCGAGACAAAATTTTCAACTTAATTGTTTAACAATAGTCCTTTTATTGTACTAAATTTGAGGTAAGTAGAACTACAATTTCCCTTATTTGAAAGATTTAAAAGCCATATTTCTTTGTTTATTTGTCCTTTATGGTTTCCAAAGTACCATCTTCGGGCAAGGAAATCATTCCTTTTTTATCCAAAATAAAGGACAATGGCCAAAGGAAGTAGAAGCTAAACTTCCTGTAGTGAACGGAGGAGTCTTCATAACAAAAACAGAGCTTAGATATGCCCTTCAAGATGCAGGAGCAATTCATAAAGCCCATCATAGCAATGGAACTTCAAATCCGATCATTGATTGCCACAACATATTCATTAAATGGATGAACGCCAATCCTGATGCATTGAGTAGCCAAACTGAAACTTTAGAAAATCCTTTTTTCAATTACTACTTAGGTAGAAACATAAAAGCAGAAGGATGCAAAGCATTTAGCAAACTATCTATTTACAACATTTATCCTACAATTGACTTAGAATACCTTCCTGGAGATAACAGCTTTAAATACAATTGGATAATTAATGACCCTTCTCAATTTAAAAATATTGAATTAAATATCCAAGGGGCTGAATATGACATTAATAAAAATGGAAACCTTATTATTTATTCCAAATTAGGAAATATATTAGAACAAACGCCCATCGCTTGGCAAATAAATGAAAAGGGAAATAAAATAGATGTTCCAATAAAATTCAAGAAAAATAAAGCTGGAAATATTGTCTTTAAAATAAAAACGGAATTAAATCCTAACTATAAATTAATTATTGATCCAAAGGTAATTTTTGCAACCTTTTCAGGTTCAAAAGCAGATAACTTTGGATTCACCGCAACTTATGATTCTGTCGGCCATGGATTTAGTGGAGGTACGGTTTACAATGTCGGATTTCCAATTACCGCAGGAGCTTTCCAGAAAAAATATGCAGGAGGAACAGCAGACAATCCTAGCATAGGTGATATTGCACGTGATATTGGCTATCTTAAATACTCAAGCGATGGAAGTAAATTATTATATTCCACCTATGTAGGAGGTAAAGGAAATGAACAGCCTCATTCAATGGTAGTGGACAATCATGATAATTTAATCATTTTTGGTACAACTACCTCTTCCGATTTTCCTATATCCAAAAAAGGATATGACACCACTTATAACGACTCATCAGATATTTATTTAATTAAATTCACCAATGACAGCGGAAAATTAATTGCTTCAACCTTTATTGGAGGTACCTCTTATGATGGTTGGAATGGTTTTATCCCTAAAGGAAAAACAAGAAATGTCAGTCCTCTAAGTTATAATTACGCAGATCAGTACAGAGGAGAAGTAATATGCGATCCTAAAGGCAACGTTTATTTTGCTTCTTCAACCTACTCAAAAGATTTTCCAAAAACGAGTTCCTCCGCTCAATCCACCTTCGGAGGAGGGCGACAAGACGCCCTTGCTGCAAAACTATCCACTAATTTGGATACACTTTTTTGGTCGAGTTACATTGGCGGAAGCAATTGGGATGTTGCTAACGCTTTAGAAATCGACAGAAAAGGAAATCTATTTGTCACAGGGGGGACATTAAGTCCCTATTTTTTTAAGGACACCTTATCCTACCAAAAAATTAATAATGGAGGGGCAGATGCCTTTGTTTGCAGTATTTCAAATGACGGCAAAAAAATAAATGACGCAACCTATATAGGGACTACCAAGTATGATCAATCCTTTTTTGTTCAAATTGACTCGGCCCAAAATATTTATTTATATGGACAAACAGCAGGTACATCTACTTGGCCAATAATTAATTCTAAATATTCGACTAGTAGCTCTGGTCAATTTATTAATAAATTTAATCATGGATTAGATACTTTATTAATTTCATCCACCTTCGGAGCAGGAAGAAGTGAAGTAGATATTAGTCCATCAGCATTTTTAGTGGACAATTGCGGTAAAATATATGTCTCGGGATGGGGAGGTGATGTCAATACGCCTTTTTTAGGTGGACATGGAGGTAGTACAAAAGGGCTTCCGCTATCAAAAGATGCCATCCAAACTACTACAGATGGAAGCGACTTTTACATCGCCGTCTTTGCCCGTAATATGGATACCCTATTATTTGGTAGTTATTTTGGAGGCACCAATGGATCAGAGGAACACGTAGACGGAGGAACCTCAAGATTTGACAAACGGTCCGTAATATATCAGTCCGTTTGCGGTGGATGCGGAGGATTTTCTGACTTCCCAACTACCACTAACGCATATTCTAGAAAAAATAAAGGCGTAAGACCAGATAATCCATTAGATGGAGGATGTAATAACCTTTTATTTAAAGTCGATTTAGATATTCCAGATATAATCGCTGATTTTGAAGTTCCTAAAGCAGGATGCTATCCCTTTAAAATTAAAATAAAAAACACCTCCATAAGAGCAAAGACTTTCATTTGGGATTTTGGAGACGGGAGTGCCTTTTCTAGTATTTTTGAACCACTCCATACGTATCCCAATCCTGGTAAATACACCATTAAATTAATAGGACGCAATTATTACTCCTGTTCAGTAAATGATACGATTAGTAAAACAGTAACTGCTTATGCAAAAGCGGATGCCCGATTCAGTTATTTTTTAGATACCTGCAGTTCTGTTACACAATTTGATGCATCAAATTCCTTTGCAGAAACATATAAATGGGATTTTGGTGATGGTTCCACCCTATTCAACCAACAAAAACCACTTCATGTTTTCCCTAAAAGCGGAACTTATAAAATCAATTTATTTGTGGATGATTCCACTAAATGTACAGATACCTTTAGTAGAACCATAATCCTGACAAGGTCAAACTTCGATTTTAAGGTGGACACTTGTACCAATACCATCAAAATAACGTCCGTTTTCTCCAAATCCAAAGACTACATTTGGGCTTTTGATACCGATACTATTTATATTAACGATACCACCTCCTACACTTTTAACAATAGGGGAAATCATACCATTACCTTGATTGTAAATAAAACCACCGGATTTTGTGACACCATTATAAAATCAATTAATATTCCGCCAAGAATTAAACCAGTAATTGATTATTCTGTGGACAGTTGTGGCAGATTATTAATTATCAAAAGTGTGAGTCCTGCCGATGGAAGTCCGATTTGGTTGGCAAACGGAAAAATATATAATCAAGCCAATCCTAAAATAAAATTTGACTCCGCTGGTAAATATATAATTAAATATATACGCAATATTGGATCTCCTTGTCAGGATACTACCTCCTTTAATATCAACTTAAAATCAAAAATAAAAGCCGATTTTAGCTATACAAAACATCCTTGTAAACCGATTTTGACCATCATTCCAAAAATATTTGGAAAAAACAATACTTATTTATGGAATTTTGGGGATAGCACAATTGATACTGTGCAGAATCCTAAAAAACATATCTATACTAAATTTGATGCATACAGAATCAAGCTTACTTTGAATAAAGGGAAAGTGTGTGAGGATACTTTTTCTAGAGTTGTCCAATTTGACCCAAATCCTAAATTGGAAATAACTGCGCAATCAGATAGTTGTAATACCTCTGTGATATTCCATAAAGTTCAAGGACCTACAACAGCTTTCAGAATTGATTACGGGGATGGTCAATTTGGCTTTAAAACTGAAGTAACCCACTCTTACCCTAAACGTGGAAAATATACTGCTATTGCAGTATCTAACGATGGGACAGAATGTGCTGATACGGTCAAAATTGTTGTCAATGTAGGAGGATTTAGCCCCGATTCACTCATCATTCCAAATATCATCACCCCAAATAATGACGGTAAAAACGATTCTTGGAGGATCGGTGGTCAATTTGCTCAATGCACAGACTATGAAGTCTTCATTTTTACCAGATGGGGGCAAGAAGTCTATCATAGGACCTCAACCACTCACGATTGGCCAGGAACTTCTAAAGCTGGTACTCCATTAGCAGAAGGAGTTTATTATTTCATTATAAAAGGAGTAACGCTCAACTTCATCAGGGAGGGGACTATAACTATTCAACGCTAGTAATCTATTGTAATTTATTCAAAATCAAGATATTGATGACAACGATAAACTTTTTTAAACTTTTTTTGTAATAAGCCAATTCAAGTTATATCTTTGCAGTCCTTTAAAGAAATGATAGGAGCAATCCTTCGCAATTTTTAGGAAATGGTTTGGTAGTTCAGTTGGTTAGAATACATGCCTGTCACGCATGGGGTCGCGGGTTCGAGTCCCGTCCAGACCGCCACAAAATAGAAAAGCCTGTAAGTTTTAGAACTTGCAGGCTTTTTTATTACAGAGTAAAATAGTTATTTGTTTTGACTATTTTGATTTTACTATCAACATCAAATTTTCTCTAAAACTTATTAGGTGGGATTTAGAACTTCAATTTTATTCCATTTAATTACGATTAAGAAGTTTAAATTGATCCCTGAAGATAATGACATTTCAAATTTGAAAACAAATTGAAACCTTGATTTCAATTTTAAAGCATAAATTATTTACATGAATATTTAAATTTATTATATTTAAAATTATTCAAATACCATTTCCCTACCTTGGCTGGATAGTTGCTACTAACAAGTAAAATACTTAAATAAAAAATATTATGACAAATCAAGAAGATTATTCCAAAAGATTAGACCACGCTGGTAAATCAAGTAAAACTTCCAACACAAGAGCTATTCTAGGAGGAATGTTTTTAGGTGCTGCTATTGGTACAACATTAGGAATTTTGTTTGCGCCGTACAGTGGAAACAAAACAAGAGAAAAAATTGCCTCAGGTGCTAAGGAAATGGCAGACGACTTGAAAAAAAGAATGAATGACGAGGTTCAATTTATTCAAGCTAAAGTGGACAAAATGATGGACAGAACTGAAGCTAAGGTAGAAGCAGCAACTAATGGAATCAAAGAAAAATTGGAATCCTACAAAGTAGCTAAGAACTAATTCTTACTAATTTAATAGATTTTAACCCAAAAACGAAAACCTACTAACTAAAAAGTCCTATTGAAATTTATTCAATAGGACTTTTTTATTTTATTATTTGAACTACTAGATTATTTATTTTTAACAATACTTGCCATCATTTCTGACTCTGTCACCAATTTATTCCCTACATAAATTTGACCTTTCATCATACAAATTCCTCTTCTGAGTGGTTGAGTAAGTTCCATTTTAATGACTAATGTATCACCTGGAACTACCTTATCTTTAAATTTTGTATTGTCAATTTTCATAAAATAGGTGGAATATAACTTAGGGTCATCTAATCCTGACAAAATTAAGATTCCACCAACCTGAGCCATTGCTTCCACTTGTAATACACCTGGCATTACAGGTTCTCCAGGGAAATGTCCTTGGAAAAAAGGCTCTGTTATGGTCACATTTTTGATTCCTACTACGTGCATAGGACTCAATTCCACTATTTTATCTACGTAAATAAATGGATGCGCGTGGGGCAACATCTTTTGAATCTGAACGTTATCAAAAACAGGTTCTTTATTTGGGTCGTATTTAGGTACCTCGTTCGATTTACGTTGTTTTTCAATAAATCTTTTGATTCTACGTGCAAAATGAACATTTGCCTCATGTCCAGGCCTTGCAGCCATGATTTGTGCCTTAAGTGGCATTCCCACTAAAGCTAAATCCCCAATTAAATCCAATAATTTATGACGAGCAGGTTCGTTCTGATACCTTAGTTCAATGTTATTTAAGATTCCCTTTTGCTGAATCTTAATATTCGGTTTATTGAATAATTTAGATAGTTTAGCCGCTTCCTCATCATCCACTTCCTTATCTACAATTACAATGGCATTGTCTAAATCTCCACCTTTGATTAAATTTTTAGCTACTAAGTCTTGTAATTCATGAAGGAAACAGAATGTCCTTGCTGCGGCTATTTCCTTGTTAAACTCTGATAACTCTGATATGCTTGCATGCTGAGATCCTAAAACAGGGGAATTATAATCTACCATTACAGTCATCCTATAACCTGCCAGCGGCATTGCAACCATTTCTACAAATCGCTCTGGTTCACCATAATGGATGTTGGTAGGGACTTCAAAATATTCTCTTTCTGCAGCTTGTTCAACCATACCAACACCTAATAAGGCGTTCATAAACTGTTCTGCACTTCCATCTAAAATCGGAACTTCTGGTCCATCTAATTCTATTAATATATTATCTAATTCCAAGGCAGATAGAGCTGCCATTGCATGCTCCACGGTAGCTACAGTGACACCGTTTTTCCCTAAAGTAGTTCCTCTGCGTGTGTCCACTACCAGATCACAATCTGCTTCTATAATAGGAAGCCCTTCAATATCTGAACGTTGGAATTTTATTCCATGATTTTCTACGGCAGGGTGAAAAGTAATATTGACCGTTTTACCTGTATGCAAACCGACACCTGTTAAAGTAACGGAATCCTTAATTGTTGACTGCTTAGTGTTCATTTTGATTACTTAAGTCCTTTATTTTTTTATCTAAAAAATTAATTTTTATAGTGAATTGTTCTAAATTCTTTAAAATGGCGTTTAACCGCATTGCTTTTTTTGCTTCCATCGCAGGGCTACCAAACCATTTAGATTTTGGTTCTTCAATAGATTTAGCTACCCCTGACTGGGCACCCACTTGTACTCCATCTGCTAATTGAATGTGACCTACAATTCCGACCTGACCACCAATCACATTATTTTGACCAATCTTAGTACTTCCAGCTATTCCTGCCTGTGCAGCAATCACCGTATTTTGACCAACTTCCACATTATGTGCAATTTGTATAAGATTGTCTAGCTTAACTCCGTTGTTAATAATGGTAGATTGAATTGTGGCTCTATCAATAGTAGTATTAGCCCCAACCTCAACAAAATCCTTTAGAACAACGTTGCCCGTTTGAGGTATTTTTTGATAACTTCCATCGGGTTGAGGAGCAAACCCAAATCCATCTGAGCCTATTATTGCCCCAGAATGGATAATGCACTTTTGTCCAATGACACAATTTTTATATACCTTAGCTCCTGAATAAAGAATCGTCCCCTCTCCGATTGAACAACCTTCTCCAATAAACACTTGCGGATAGATTTTTACATTTTTCCCTATTTTGCAATTACTAGATATGTAACTGAACGCTCCTATATAGGTATTTTCATCCTCCTCAATTAAAGTACCTTCCCCTACAAATGATTGAGGTTCAATCCCTTTTGGGTGATTGTTTTGACTATTCATTAAATCGAGTAAAAAAGAAAGCGTAGTGTAAACATCCTTTACTCGTAAAAGAACAGGTGTTATCGTATTTTTTGGCGCAAAATCATCACTTACCAAAACTGCAGATGCTTTGGATTCATAAATAAAATGCTCATATTTATCGTTGGATAAAAAAGTAATAGATCCTTGACCTGCGGAATCAATAGGGGCAAATCCATTAATGATTATGGTAGGGTCACCATCTATTTTGGCATTTATTAACTGAGCAATTTGACTTACCGGTATATTCATAGATTAAAAACTACTTAGAAAGTAGTTTGGTAGTTTTTAGGATAACAACAAAAATATTTAGTCAAGGTTTGGGTCATAATAGAGGATGAAAAAACATCATTCAACTTGTCAAAATCAATTAATTGACCCGATTTGGTCAATACCTTTATAGGTTGTTTTTGATTATTGTATAATGTATTAGAAACTTCGTCTGTAAAAACAAAGTAGGAAGTTAATTCCAAAGGAATATTCAAGTCCTTTGCTACCTGAGATTTGATAATTTCTAATTCCTCTAAAGAGGAACTTTTATCCACAATCAATTTGGTGTTAAATAACTTTCTATTCAATAGATTTTTACTCAAAAAACTTAATACTTTATCTGGATGATGTGTCCACTGTTTAATACATGCATATATGTCACCATCATCAATTTGAGCAAAGATATTTAAAAGATTTGAATTGATTTGGAAATCTTGTAAACTGTAATCTTTACTTAAAAAAGGTAATAGATTAGGAAGACAAAATAAGTCTTCTCCATTTTGTTTTAGTTCTTTTGCTCTTCTCAGAATCTTGACTAAATGATTTTCAGCTCCTATAACTGTTTTATGTAAATAAACCTGCCAGTACATAAAGCGTCTAGACATCAAAAATTTCTCAATGGAAAAAATTGCTTTTTCATCCATGACCAACTCATTGTCCATAACATTTAGCATCATAATGATTCTTTCAGAGCCAATATTCGCCTCATAGACGCCTGTAAAGAAACTATCTCTTTTTAAATAATCCATCCTATCCATATCTAATTGACTGGATATAAGTTGATTGAGAAATTTCTTATGATACAATCCCTTAAAAATAGATATAGCTAAATCCAAGTCCCCATTAAACTCCTGATTAAGTTTTTCCATAAATAAAAGTGTAACCTCCTCATGATGGATATGTTGCAACAAGGTTGATTCTAAGGCATGACTAAATGGGCCATGACCAATATCATGTAATAATATGGCAAGTTTGGTGGCCTCGGACTCCTCTTCGGTAATTTCTACCCCTTTTAATATTAAGGTTTCTAAAGCTAAAGTGGTTAAATGATAGGCTCCTATGGCATGTTGAAACCGAGTATGTAATGCTCCAGGATAAACTAAGTTCGTCAATCCCAATTGTTTGATTGATCTTAATCGTTGGAAATCAGGATGATCAATGATGTTGAAAACTTTTTGTCCTGACAAACGTATGAAACCGTGGACTGGGTCGTTTATGATTTTGTTCTTATCCAAATCAAAAGGTGTCTATAATGCCACTTGGAACGGAAGTAGAGCCAATCCAAAAAATCACCACTTAATTGGTGATTTCATCGCAAATTTGTAACTAATAATTCAATTAAAAAAGAACTTTAATAATGCAAGCAACCGCTAAAATCCTCTGGGCTGATGATGAAATCAATTTATTAAAAGCACACATCATCTTCCTTGAACAAAAAGGATATCAAGTCACTGCGGTTAATAGTGGTAATGAGGCCATTGATGAGGTCAAACAAGCATATTTTGACATTGTTTTCTTGGATGAAAATATGCCAGGTATAAGTGGACTGGAAACCTTAAAGGAAATCAAAAATCTACGTCCAGAAATTCCTATTGTTATGATTACCAAATCTGAGGAAGAATTTATTATGGAGGAAGCCATTGGTAGTCAAATTGCTGACTATTTGATTAAACCAGTTAATCCAAATCAAATTTTACTTTCTGTTAAAAAAATTCTCGACCACAAGCGATTAGTTTCACAAAATGTGACCATGGGTTATCAAAGGCAATTTGGTCAACTGAGTATGACCTTAAATGATAATTTATCCGCTGAGGAATGGATTGAAGCCTATAAAAAGCTCGTATATTGGGAAATGGAATTGGACAAATCCGAATCCGAAGGAATGAAGGATGTATTAGTAAGTCAATTGGTGGAGGCTAATTCTAATTTCAGCCGATTCATAGATAAAAATTACATCGATTGGGTAAACGGAAAAAATACCCCAACAATGAGCCATAATCTTTTAGAAAAAAAAGTAATTCCGCTCCTAAAAAGTACAGCAGAACCCGTTTACTTTTTCCTAATAGACAATTTAAGATATGACCAATGGAAAGCCATTCAACCTATGATTGCAGAAATGTTCAGAATCGTAGAAGATGATGCTTATTTTTCAATATTACCTACCTCAACTCAATATAGCAGAAATGCAATTTTTGCAGGCTTAATGCCTTTAGACATCCAAAATAGGTTTCCAAACTTATGGTTAAACGATGAAGATGAAGGGGGTAAAAACTTAAACGAAGATCTCTTTTTAGAAGACCTATTAAAAAGACATAAATTAGATATTAAATTCAATTACCGTAAAATCACCAAATTAGAGGACGGAAAAGATTTAGCAGATAATATGTCTAATCTCAGGAATAATAGGTTCAATGTGATTGTCTATAATTTTGTAGATTTACTATCCCACGTTAGGACGGAAATGGTGGTCATCAAGGAACTCGCTGAAGATGAGGCTGCATACAGAAGTTTAGTTCAATCTTGGTTTGAACACAGTCCATTATTTGACATTCTTAAATCTATTTCAGAAACTAGAGCTAATGTAGTCATATCTACCGATCACGGAAGTATAAAGGTCCGTAAACCAAGTAAAGTAATTGGAGACAGAAGCACCACCACTAACCTAAGATATAAATCTGGTAAGAATTTAAATTATACGGAAAAAGAAGTATTTGCAATCCGCAAACCTGAAGACGGTAAACTACCTAAGCAACATGTTTCCTCCTCCTTTATTTTCTCTAAGGAAGATTTCTTCTTTGTTTATCCTAATAATTACAATCACTTCGTGAATATGTATAAAGACACTTTTCAACACGGAGGACTAAGTTTAGAGGAAATGATTATTCCTATAATCACTTTAACAACTAAATAAGTGGATGCTTTTAAAACAGTTTGAAAACATCGAATTGGAATCAATTCCAGAAGTTGTTGATTATATTTTAGGTGAGTTAAATACATTTTCAGTTTTTTTATTGGTAGGCAATCTAGGGGCAGGCAAATCCCATTTGGTAAGAGGAATTTTACATAAAATTGGGATTCAATCGGATGTTCCAAGTCCTACTTTTACTATATTAAATCAGTACAAACACAATAGTGATACTTACCTTCATGCTGATTTATACAGAATTAAAAACACCAACCAACTTGTAGAAATTGGTTTTGAAGATGCAGTAGAATCCTCCAAAATGACCTTTATTGAATGGCCGGATTTAGCAAAACAAATCCTTCAGCCTCCTTTTATAGAAATTCAGATTTCACCAATTGGAAATAAACGTAATTATACATTTTCGGAAATAGATCAAATCTAAAATCATCAAGTTTCAATATTTTTAAATATATTTGTTTTTGCTAATTACTAAAGTTCAATGAAAGCATATAAAAATATATTGATTTACTGTATTTCTATTTTTATTTCAATAGGAGTCTCAGCTCAAAAAAAGACAGGTAGCCTGGTAGATTCTATTCTATTAGTGCAAGATAGTGTTAGTGGACGTGATTGCTGGGTAGATTCTTATACAGATACTGTTTGCTATGCAAACGTCCCAGAATTACAAGCATCCGCAAGAACAAAATCAAGTGTAAAATCAATAACAAGGTCCTTTATTTGGTTTGATTTGGATAAAATTCCTTCTGGAGCAAATATTATTTCGTCTAAATTGAGTCTTTTTGGCTACAAAAGCGTAAATGAAGGAGAGACTTCAGATCAAGGAAATCCAAATTCTTTCAAAATATTTAGGGTAACATCCGCAAGCGGGTTTAGAGCAATTACTTGGAAAAAACAACCCTCATACGACTCAACTGAATTCATCCACTTAGATAAAAGATATCCAAAATCATTTAATTTGATTGATTCTAACCTAACCTCAATGACTAGAAAAATGATAAAGGGAAACAATTTCGGACTTTGGATGAAATTGGATACTGAAAAGGTTGAAACGAGAGTAGTATTTGCTAGTAGCTACAACCCAAATAAAGGATTGAGGCCAAAACTTAATGTAAAATACAGTTTATCCGTTTCCAAAATTTCTGGAAAAATAAAAAATAGTAGTGGAAATCCATTAGTAAACGCCATTGTAGCAATTAAAAATTTTGACGCAAAACATGTCGATTCTACGCAAATAAGTACTGATAACTCCGGAGGATTTACTTATTTGGCAAAATATGATAGCCTAACCATTAAAGTAATTCCAAATAATACAACCGACCCCAATGAGTTGATTACCTACTATAATAGTCCTCCCTCTAAATCAAATCCACTTGTATTTTATAATAATCAAGATACCAATTTAATATTTAGTACCATCGGATCTAAAATAAAGAAATATACCATTAAGGGACAAATAAAAACATCCAATAATAAATCATTGCAATTTAGTGATGTATATGTTTGGGATATCAACACAAAGGATTCCTCAGCATTTAAAATTGATAGTACGTTAACAGACTCAGGTGGAAATTATCAATTTACACTTCTGCCACGTAATCGAATTTATTTAAGTGTACAACCAGATTCCAATATCTATCCGTATGAATTTAAAACATTTTTCCCGTCTCAATTTTATTTACAACTTAAAGATAGTCAAGTTTTAAATAATGACTTTATTTGGAATTTTAGTACTTTAAAAACGGATACATTTGGATCTAATTCAATCGCAGGAGCATACGGTACCTTATACCAATGTGATAAATGCTTTAATAGCTATTTACCAAATAGAAAAATAATTATCACTACCTACAATAATATCCCAAAAACAATTATAGAAACTGATAAAAAAGGATATTTTAAATACGACGGATTATCGCAGAAATCAAGATTCAGAATGTATTTAGATGAACCTATGATCAGTTCTGATACAGCAAGGAATTCTTTTAGACCTATTATCTATGGATTTACCCCCGGCGCTCTAAGAGCTAAAAAATTAGGCAATATATTTAGTCTCGGCTTTGATGCTGGAATTCAAGAAAATCCTACCAATAATTTAAAATCTAGCTTATACTATAATATTCAATCCTCTACTTTAGAATTTAATAATGAAAATGAATATCAAAATATGATTTCTTTTATCATCTACGATTGTTCAGGAAGACAAATGTCTAATTCGTTTAACACAATATTTAATGGAATCAATGTATCCTCATTAAAATCAGGAATGTACATTTTAAAAGTTCAGTATAAAAACGGACAGGGAAGTATTCTTAAGTTTGTAAGGTAGGAGTTAATTTTATAATTGAAGCAATATCTTCATTTTTTGATTTAATAAGTTTATCTCCTCATTCATTAACTTACCTAATAAACCTTTAATTAATTTTTTATCAATGGTTGCAATCTTATTTACTCTGATTAAAGATTGCTTTTTTTAATCCATTCAATGTAGTTGGATTTAACAAAATATCTAGAGAATCTTGCCATCCTAATTGAGTGGTAATAAAAAGTACAATGACATCTTCATCGCCATCAGATATTAATATTGCTGGTCTCAATTTTGCTCCACTCAAATCTGTAAATGGAAATGAGATCAATATTATATCCCCTTTAGTCATTATATACTTCCTTCAAGTCATCAAAACCATATAAATCTTCCTCCTCCTTCAAGAAATCGAAATTATTCCCTTCAGATATAATTTGATTCATTCCTTTAGTAAGTATTTCTTCCTCATATCTTTTAGAAATGAAGTCAGCAAAATCAAATACCTCCAAAACTTTCTCATTAGGAAGCGTCTTTAATCGCTCAATTGTTTTATCAATGATATTTTGTTTAGTCATAACATCAAGTTTTCAAATCAAATTTAGCTAATTGAACACATTATTCCTAAACAAAAAAGCCAATTAAAAAATTAATCGGCTTTTTTATTATTATTTTAAGAATAAAATCTTAACTATTCAGAGCTTGAGCTCCACCTACGATTTCTAAGATTTCCTTAGTAATCACTGCTTGACGCTCTTTATTATACTGCAATTTAAGTGCCTTGATAAGCTCTTCAGCATTATCGGTTGCCTTGTCCATTGCCGTCATCCTTGCTCCATGTTCTGCAGCATTGGAATCCAATAAATAACGGAAGAAGTTAGTCCTTAAACTCATTTCAATCAACTGACTTAAAATTTCCTCTTTGGAAGGCTCAAAAATGTAGTTGGTCATCATTTTTGAATTAGAAGCCGATGATTTTACATCAGTTTTTTCAGCAGGAGCAATAGGTAAGAATCTTTCAAAAGTGGTGAAGTAAATGGCTGCATTTTTAAACTTGTTATAAACTACATCCACCGCATCATAAGTCCCTTTTAAGAACAATTCCATTATTTGATTAACAATCACATTAGCATCATCATAATTGAGGTTGCTAAAAATAACATCATCACTCTGGAAAATATTATTTGTCTTATCTCTTTTAATCCCATCTTTCGCTTTTTTACCTATGGTAAAAAAGTCCACTTCAATGGAATTGGATTTATATTTTTCACGTACTTGCTTGGTAGTTTCTTTAATAATAGCGGAGTTAAATCCTCCAGCTAATCCTCTGTCAGAGGTAATAACTACAACTAAAACCTTTTTAGGAGTACGTACCTGATACCATTTTTGAGCATCACTACCATCCAAACTGTCTGCCAATTGACCAAGCATATACTGTAATTTTTCAGCATAAGGTCTCATTTGGACAATTCTTTGTTGAGCCTTCCTCAACTTAGCAGCAGAAACCACTTTCATGGCTTTAGTTATCTGCTGAGTCGATTTAACAGACCCGATTCTAATTCTTACTTCCTTTAAATTTGCCATTTAACTTGGTAAAAGAATTAAATTAAGCGGAATATTTTGTGGTCAATTCTTTAGCGACGGTTTCCATTTTTCCTTGGATATCGTCATTAATAACACCTTTTTGTAATTGATTTAAGACATCGTCTTTATATCTTAACTCCAAAGCATTCAAGTATTCTTCCTCAAATTGCTTAACTTTATTTAAAGGAATTGCAGAAAGTAATCCTTTTGTTCCTAAATAAATGATTGCAATTTGACGCTCTACGGATACTGGAGAGAATTGATTTTGTTTT
>Ga0114962_10001325_pt1 | contig 21436 bp, 39 predicted proteins | sample C_130820_MF_Meta_FD_87017 | JGI IMG/M metagenome (GOLD analysis project Ga0114962, IMG submission 87017) | Freshwater microbial communities from Lake Croche, Canada to study carbon cycling - C_130820_MF_MetaG | ecosystem: Environmental > Aquatic > Freshwater > Lake | place: Lake Croche, Canada... | reverse complement strand
GGTTCGACACCTTCAACTTTCTTTTATCGTTTGTCCAGACCTCGCAAATGTCCGAAGTCACTAGCTCCTATTTTGGTTCGATTATCAACAGAGCTTGGTTGATATCTATCTGCGAGTAACAGATTGGGGACTCACAATATCAGCAAATATTGTTCCATTTTTCGTCACTATTGCTGTAGTACTTATATGGTTATATTGAGTTATGATTGGTTAAACACTAACTCTGTGCTTGTAAGGAGTTAGACGGTTGCTTCTCTTTACTATGTAAAGATACAAAGGTTTATCCAAACTGCCAAATAAATTCTTCTTTTATTATTGTATCGATGGTTTTGTCTCTTTTATATTCCCTCATCACTTGAAAAGCTCTATTCCAGTGTTTTAATCTACTTTCTTTTAAATCTGGATTTTTGTAGTTACTGATCTCTATTGATTTGAGCTTATCGGATACTTGATCAATAGTCCAGAAGGCACGATTTCCCCACCAAGAGTGGTCAGTAAAATATAAAATATCGTCATCCTGTAGAATCACATATTCCATAACTTCACGGCACGAGCCGTACGACCGATACGGTGGAACCTGAAATTTTTGAAGAATATGATAATACTTATTGTTTATTTTTAAAAGCTCCATAATACAAATGTAAAAAATATTTTTTAATATATAGTAGAAATATTATTTTTTATTATGGGATTAGATTTAGCAAATGGTTGGGTGAGACAAGATTCTTCATCAGCATCAAATATATATTATGGTTACTCTATAGCAAGTAACCCGGCTGATACAGACCAGGTATATGCTATTAGATTAGTAACTACATCAGCTGGTGTACAAACTGTTAAATGGACAAACAATGATCCTCAAAGTTATTGCTCTTCTTGGAGTGGTAGAACTTATAGTTTTGCTGTACCAACTGGATCACTTGGATTGACATGGAGTACATCAAGTACACCTTTATATACAGCTTTATTTAGTTGGAGTGGATTAACTGGTGTTAATAAATATACTATTACAGTCGCTAATAGTAACAGGTTAGATAAAATGGGTAATGCTATCGTGGGTCAATATGCTTATCAAAGAACCTATACTGAGAACTATACTAACTCATATGCTCACTCTCAAATATTTCCTGGTACTGGATCGTATAATATAACTTTAACCGCTATAAACTATGCTGGTTCTTTAACCTCAACTGCGTCGGTTACTATCTAATAAATTAAAAAGTGGATTATGAAAATTAAAAAATTCGACCAGTTCAATGAAGGTTTATTTGACTTTATTAATCGTGGTAAAAGAGGAAAAGATATACTAGATATGATAGAAGAGTTAACTCCTGAGGACATTACAAAGGAGGATAACTCACCTATCGAGATATCTTATAAATTTGATGATATGGAAGTAACTAAATTTCTAAATGAAAATAGATACTATGTCTTGAAGAATGAAAAAGAAGTAAATCTTTCTCAAGAGGTAGCAAGATCTATTTATGAAAGATTAGAGGAAATAAAAGGTTAATTTATTATTTCATCAATTTTAGCATCTCTTATTTCATCAATATCATAGTGAAATATGATTCTAAATTCTGCTTTAGATAATTCTTCCTTTACGCCTTCTTCATTTACAGCCCAGTATCTACGCCATCCATTATTTACTCGATAACCGTCTTCCCAAGACCATGTTTCATATTCACCATCATACCATTTACCTTTAATAAATCGGTGTTTCCATGGTATTCCTATACCACTTGAAGTCTGTGATCCACTCTTACATTTCCATTTTTCTTTATGTATCATTACGGCTTCATTTGTTTTCCGATATGGTATCCATCACAAAAAGCACATTTATAGTGAGCAAACTTACCATCATATTTCTCCGTCATTTTCTCCGAAGCTCTGGAAGCAGAATCTACTCTAGGATATTTTTGTTTATCAGTACCATCCTTTTTGATATGTGACCACTTAGAGAAAATACCCCAAGCATTTCTTTTAATAAACCATTGAGTAAACCAATCTTCTTTTCCAAACTGGAATCTTATTGCTGATATAATGTTTTTTATATTCATAAAATATTTTTTTTATTAGAAATAAAATAAGTCTTCAGTATCATCCGATTTAGATACTTTTTCTACACCAGATGGTTCTAATATTCTTCTTACTTTATCTTTTTCATCATCTAATATGGTTTTTCTAACTGAAAGTTCAAGTAATAATAAGGTCATATCATCTTCTAAATTAATATGATCTTCATACTTGGTCTTTTCGAGAATAGATATAGCTATAATAGGATCATGTTGAAACTTATCAAAAAGAGTATTTATCCATTTTAATTGTTTAGATAAAGTAAGTCCTCTAAGATTTCTAACACTATTTGGAGCGTATTCACAGATTTTTTTAATAAGTTCTAATTTAGAATTAGTAATATCGGAGTCAAAATAGTTACTAATACCGACTTCTGGATCAAGTATTAGGTTTAGATTATACCACTTCTTTTCCAAATCTTCATTTTGGTATATATTTCTAACCCAGAATAGAAACTCGGTAGATAATCCAAAATATCCATCTATATCCTTTAATCTATTAGTTTTTGGTTTTAGATAGAACAGTTGTGTAGTGAAAATTTTACCAAACATTTTATCTTCTTCTAATGTGAAGAATGGACTTAGATCACTTTCGTATTTATGATAAAGATCTTTATATCTATGTTGGAATCTTTTTTTTCTTATGTCTAAGAATCTTGTTGAGTTTATATCGGATAGGGCGTAACTAATTGCATCGAGTTCAAGTTGAGGTAGTTTAACATCAAGTTCGATTTTCTTTTTAATCAGTCTTATCGCAGTATGGCTTGGTGAAGTTAGATTTACAAGTCTTAACTCTTGATTTTCAAGAAACTCTTGGAAATCTTTGGTATAGTAACATTTCTTATTCTCTAAATCATAACCAACTTGGCAACAGTTTATATCGAATGAATCAAGTATGATTTGATAGTTTCTTGTATTGGTCTTATAGTCAATAAAATTGATTATACCTTGGTTACTAACATCATCGATGATATAGTAGTCTCCATTTTTGTATCCTCTATACATGCCTCGATAGTCTTCATAAATCTCCAATTCCATTTTTTGGAAGCTTTGCTTATTTTTTAACTCCTCGAAAGTATGTTTATCTTTTAAGTCTATAATACGATAGATGTCGATGTCGTTAACCGGTGCCATTTTACCAGTAATCATATTGAAAATGGTATTAGCGATTGCTCCACCAGCGAGGAATCCTTCGGTGGGAAGGTTATACTTTGATTGAAGTTGGGTGATAGCTGATTGAATTAATTTATCCATTGGACAAATATATGTTAAAATAGTTTTATAAAAAAATATATATACTATATGAGATTAAAAAGATTCCATAAATATATGAAATTTAAATTCTACACTTTACAAATAAGGGTTAGAGCTAAGGAAGGTCGAGACTAGTTTCTTGTTGAAAGAATCCTTTAACTTCCTCAAACTGATCACATATAAATCTTTCTTCTCCACCGGATTCATCTGGGAAAAGACTAGTATTCTTTACATCTATTAAAAACCATTGGTCTTCGAACTTATGTATTTCTATCTTTAGAAGATCCGAGTCTTTGAAGATTTCTATAATAGCGACTTCTGCCCGCCTGCCGTTTTTTGGACACTGAATCTCAAGAACTTCAGCTGGGTTAATTTCTCTCAATTTGTTAAAGTATTCGATTTCATATTTAGAAAATGGTTCACTTTCACGATTTTTGAAAGTATTAACATAGTCTATAAATTTAATCCTGTTTGGAGTAGGATAATCTTTTGATTCAAAATCTTCAAATAACATCAAATGTTCCAACATTTTCTTTTTAAATACACATAAAAATCCATCTACTTCAATCGCACCCATTTTCAACCAAAAAGGTTTACTATCTGGTGTAGTCATTACATATACTTCATCCTTTAGATATATCTTTAGGACTTCATCAACTAAAAATTTACCCACTCCTTTTTCTCTAATATCGGAATATAAAGAAAGAATTTCTGGTTTACCATTTATACCAATAGGTTTTACTTCTATTTCTCCTGCTCTTTCTTCTCCAATGAATGCTTGATAGAAATCAGTGGTTCCTTTTTTACCTCCAAAAGAAGGTTTGAACATTGTTTTTCCAGTTATTTTTCTAAACTCCATATTGTATATATTATTTTAGTATATCACTAATCTTTTCGTCTCGAAAGATTTGTGGAAGTGATCTAATCAGTGACTTACCAAAATAGGTTAAGTAAGTATTAGACATCATATCTTGTTCTACTATTCCTTTTTCTTTAAGTAATTTAATAGTTGGATTGGTGAAAAAATCATATCCTTTTTGATTTTCCATTAGAAATAATGGGTTGTGAATTTTATCTGGGTTCATAAAAAAATGATCCACTATAAAATTAAGTTCTTCTTCATTAAGTTCTATTTCAACTGATAAAGTAATGTTCATTTAATAAAAATACCAAAATATATTAAGTAATCAAAATATTAATATATAAACATATGTTTATACAAAGTAGAACTCCTGATAAAATTAAGGGTTTATATTTATGGTACGATTTCTCTGACCGTTCAACTTTTAATGGAGGAACCATATCCGATGGTGATGTTATAACATTAGTAAGAAATAAAGCATGGTCTAATGTCAGTAACAATTATGGATCTTTAATAGCAGACTCTACTAATCTATGTACTGAATATACTTATCGTACACATGATACAGATGAGTATATTACATTAGTAGCTGGTGATAAGCCTACATGGACAGAATATGGTGTAAATGGTTTAGGTTCGGTTTATTTTGGTGGACATACTTCAAGTAAAGGTTACTCGGATGTATTGACTACTGGTTTTACTTGGTTATATGATATTGAAACTTGGGGAGGTACTGGTAGTACAGGTCCAGAAAACTATATCGGTCCTATACATGATAAGGAAAGATCTATATTTATAGTTTATGTTACCGCAACTACATCTGGTTATAATGATAATATCAATGCTGTTGATATGTATGGTACTAGTGTGATGGGTACTCAACTCCCGGAGTCTGGAAATTTTGGATGTATATTTGATATACACGCACCTGTTTATCACTGGATTGAAAATAGTGGATTACTACCTACTGATCTTGGGTATTATGATACAGTAACTCCTTGGTCAGATCAAGTATCTTATTTAAACTTGATAAAGTATCAAGATGATAGTGAATGGTCTATAGTAAATTTTCTACCAGATCAAGGATTTTCTATGAGTTATGGTTATCCAGCAAACGATTATTCTGGTGCTTATAAGATTACTAATAATACAAGTTATACTTCCTTATTTCAGTTTAGGAGTATAGATGATAATAGAGGATCGGTAGCTCCCGATCCAGTTCCGGTTATGAATATAACATCTACTCATGTTAGTGTATCTAATATGGATATAGATTATTATCGAAATTTAAAAGGAGTTGTATGTCTTGAGTCTCAGGACGCTATTACACCACCAGATAATCTTACTGGAATTTGGTATGGTCATTTTAGTTTAGGTAACTCTTCAAGATTTTGGAATGGGGTTCCTACTGATACAGGTATGGTTGCTGGAACGAATATACCGGCTGTTGATCCTACTTATCAAAGTGGGTTTAATGGATATATTGGTGAGGTTGTTTATTACAATCATCGATTAACTGATTTGGAAACAAGACATGTAAGGGAGTATTTAAGAAAAAAATGGAATATAGGTCAAATAGGTCTACCAAGTGGTGTTGGATTTGATGTGATTGGAACTACGTTGGTAGTTTATTAAAATAATATATAGAAATATGGCAGTACAAAATATAACAACATTAAAGAATAGTTTCCAAACTGGAGACCATCCAACTCAAACAGATTATTGGAATTGGTTAGATACGATGTTCTATGGAACTCAATCTAGTTTACAACAAATATTACAAGGTGGGAATACTGCATCTCGAGCTATTTGTTTGAGTTCGGACGGATCTGCTTATAGTGTATATGGATATAATGGGGTATCAACTATATTCACGTCTAATGGATATGCCTATAAATCTTGTATGAACGGTCGAGATGGATTTTTTAATTGCTATAGTAATAGTAGTTATTATACTCGATCAAATATGACTCGTAGTTCTATTTATACACAATATAAAAATTGTTACACTAATGCTCTTAGACAGGGAACTATTAATCAATCAAATATTGAGGTCACATATCAACCTCCTTACTCCGGACCATATTATAGAACTTCTATATCTCCCCAAAATATGTCTTTTCGAAGACAATCGGGTAATCTTATATTATCAAGTTTAGGTACATCATCTACACATAATCAATACTTTCAAGATGCTTCTGGTACTATAGCTCTTTTAAGTGATATTACTGGTACGTTTTCTGGCTCAGGTGTCAACTTTTCTGGAACTACATCTAATGGTGTTTTAACATATCTAACTGGTTCAACTGTATCCGTTCAATCAAGTATGACTTATGACGGTAGTACTTTAAATTTAGGAGCTAGTTCATCAACTGGTGTTATTATAAATGTACAGGGATCATCAGGTCAGTTATTTACGGTATCGGATGGTTTAACTGGGTCTTTATTTGGAGTAAGTGATATATCAGGTATTCCTTTATTTACAGTTAACTCAAATGGAGCGGTTTATCCAAGTTCATTTAATAGTTCTAATATTTATGCTACTCAAAGTCTTATATCTATTGATAAAACATCTGGTAAGTCAGCTTTCATAGATTATGTAGTTGATAATACAACGGGGTTTCGTTCTGGAACTATTTTATCTGTTTGGAACGGTACTAATCTAGTGTCTAATGATACAAGTGTTAGTATAGGTACTACAACCGGTATAACATTAAGTGCTACTATTAGTGGATCTTATTTTAAAGTTTATGCTAATGTAACATCTGGTACTTGGTCAGTAAAAATGGGTATAAGAGTATTATGATATCAATAAAAGGATTAAATAACTGGGGACCAAGTATAGTTAGGAGTAACTTAGTTGTATTATTAGATGCTGCTAATGATAAGTCATATAGTGGGACATCATCCTATTGGTATGATTTAAGTGGTAATGGAAATAATGCTCAGATCATTGGGACTGCTAGTTTCTCTACTACTAATAAGGGATCTTTCTATTTAAATGGTACTTCAACTTCTCCTTATCAATATATGTCTATTGGTAATTTAGGTACATTTCCAGATCAAGGAACAATAATATTTTGGTTTAATCCAACAGTTGTTGAAAGCTATAGAAACCCCCTACAACTATGGTCGGTCGGGCCTTATGGTGGTGGTAATAACTCTATTCGTTTTGAGATGGATATCTCAGGTGCTTTTTGTGTTGCTGTAAACTACACTTACTTATCATCTGATGTACATTTTTATTTAAATTCGGGACTCACTGCTAATAAGTGGTATATGGTTTCATTAACATGGAATAAACCTCTAAATCGTGCTTCTGGTACTTTAAATGGAGAACAAAAATTTACAAATGAATCTCAAACAGTATGGACAGCGACAACTATACCTAATATAACTATAGGTGGTGGATATGATACTTCAAGGTTCCTTAAAGGATACTTATCGAGTTTTATGTTTTACAATAGGGAGTTATCATATAGTGAAGTATTAACAAACTATAATGCTTATAAGGGTAGATTTGGTTATTAAAAATAATAAATAAAATGGCTTCTAACGTAGGACCAAAACTAATTAATGATAATTTAATTGTATTATTAGATGCTGCTAATCCAAATTCTTATGTATCTGGATCCTCATGGAATGATCTTTCTACTAAAAATAATGACGCTACATTAGTTGGATCTCCAAGTTTCTCTACTATGAATAAAGGATCATTTTATTTAAGTAATACTTCTGCTCCCTATCAATATATGTCTGTTGGAAATTTGGGTACATTTCCAGATCAAGGAACAATAATATTCTGGTTTAATCCAACAGTTGTTGATGGATATATAGATCCCCTACAACTATGGTCTATAAATGGTAATAATAACTCGATTCGTTTTGAGATGTATACATCCGGTAGTTTTGCGATTATCATGAATCCAATATCTGATATACATGTTTACTTGAATTCTGGATTTACTACTAATAAGTGGTATATGGTTTCCTTAACATGGAATAAATCATTAAATCGGGTTTCGGGTACTTTAAATGGTGAACAAAAATTCACAAATGAGTCACAAACAACATGGACAGCAACAACTATACCTAATATAACTATAGGAAGTGGGTATCTTGAAACAGAATCTTTAAAAGGATACTTATCAAATTTTATGTTTTATAATAGGGAGTTATCATATAGTGAAGTGTTAACAAACTATAATGCTTATAAAAGCAGATTTATTTAAAAATGATATTTGATATTAAATATATAATCTTATGAAAAAGTTAACCGAAGTTATTAATGAACGTGTAAATGTTTGTTTACAGAACTTAAACTCTGAGCTCATTTACATTACAGAAGGCGGCCAACAGGTTGGTAGTCTTGTATTAGTTTATGATGAAGATAAAGCTTCTATCTTTTCTGTTGAAGTTTTAAATAAGTATCGTGGTAAAGGTTATGGTAAACAATTAGTTGAAAACGCTATCACTCGTTGTAAACAAAAAAACTGTAGATCTATTGAGTTAAACACTGAAACAGATAATACAGTTGCTAATAGTCTTTATACAAAGTTAGGATTTGAGCTTAAGGGTCTTAAATACGATTTCAACAACTATATCAAACCTCTTTAAATCTTGTTAATCCTATTAAGACTTTAATATGTGGATACTTGGCTTTATAAAGGTCAATAACCTCTTTATATGAGGGTTCTCCACTCCATCTCTTTTGTGTATAATGATCTTCGGTAGCAAAGTTAAAAGCGTAAATATACTTTCCTAGATTTTTTACTTCTGTTAGTATTCTTTCTTCATATTCTACTTCTAGTCCTCTACTTTTATCAGGTAAGCCTTCAATGTTATGTGAAATAGGTCTTTTTCCTGCTTTCAATGCTGGAAACTGTGACTTACCCATATGATATTTTTTAATAACTTCCTTATTTACCCATTTATCCCTTGTCTCTGGGTATATTGCTTTCATCTTATCAATATTATAACTTGATGATCCCGGTTTAGGAGAATTTTCTGATCTTGCTAATGTCCACTCATCTAATGGATATATCTTATATCCATCTTGTAATAGGGCTTCTCTATTTAAGATAATTCTTGGTGCTGATCCATGACCCGTACCACTATGTGAAAAATATTTTGACCTTGTTAAACAAATACCCTTTGGTCCTCTTGAGGGTCTACCTGGCTTCAACATATCGTCTTTAATTATTTCCCTTATATAACCAGTGATATGATAAAGAGGAGTAAAATTACCCTCGAAGTCTATTCCCTCAAATAAAAAATCCTGATATGATAGTATCGTCATATCAGGTATATATTATATTTCTATAATCTTTTTTAGTCGTGGATGTCGTCATCCAAGAATCTCTCGGTTATCTCATCCGATAACAACATATCCATCTTAATGGATTTATCAAAAACTCGATAAGATTCGATATTATAACTAATTGGGTTAATGATATCGGTTAGTTCGTCAAATGAAATAAGATTTTTGTTATATTCGTCTAATATATCATTAATCTTTAAGTCGTTTTGGTTTGTTAAAAACTCAATGTATTTTTTCTTAGTATTCATATTAATCTTTTATTATAAAGTGAAAAATTCCATCACCATCCATTATTACGTCACCTACTTTGAATTTCGGTGTTCCGGTTTCGGCGTCATAGTGTTTTACCTCACTATATGGTATCTTATCAAGATATTGTTTACAATTTTGACGTTCTTCCAAAGAAGAGTCGTCGTCATGCCATACAGCTTGAGCTTTATCTCTAAAGTCTCGTTCCATATGTTCTTGTGTAACTTCCTCAAACTCTATATTAAATCGTTCAGAAAGTTCCATCATATATTCTTTCATCCTACCCATAGTTGATTGTTTTGTTACACAAAGATATGAAAAAAAAGATAAATATCCAAATTAAATATCGATAAGTTTATTCAACTGTCTGTCCCTATTTAGGGTTTTAAGTTCTTTTTCGATTATTTCTTTTACAAGTTTGTATTTTACTATTTGTAAATCATATTCTTCTTGATGTTTATCAAGGACATATTTCCAGATAAAATTTAAAGATAAAGCAGCTGCGGTATCATTACCAGAATAATCTGCATTTCTATATCCAGCTGAACTATCTCCAGGGATATTAAATTTCTTTATACATATAGTGCGAACCCTTGGTGCCATCGGATCTATTTGGTGAATATCAATATAAGCTCTACATAGAAATTCAATAGATTTACTTGGATTTGTTACTGTTATCTCATATGGAGTAGATATCCCACCACGTTCCACTTCTATTTTAACATCCCAATTTTCTAATTTAGCGGATTCTATCACATCTTTTAGAAGAGTGAAGTCCGTATCATAATCGGAAAAAAGAGGAAGTACCTTTGGCTTTTCTAGAATAAAGTTGTCCTCGAATATAGATTTTACTATTTTTTCCTTATTAAGAGAGTAAATTTTCCATAAAAGACATCCTATTGTAATAAGGCATCCTATTGTAATAATGCTTAAAATAAAAATCATAGTAAATATTTTAATACAGCTTCCCAATCTGGGAACTTTTCAGTTAAAAAATGTATATGTTCTCCTTTAAATTTATCAGCCCCATTTTTGGTTCTATCATCAATCAAGTAATCACCATCATTTAGGTTTTTATGATGAGATAATATAACTCGTTTATAAGCTGGACTACCTATATACTTCTTCACCCAAGCTATTTTATCAGATGATGCTGTTTCATTTTCCCAGGGTGAAGTAGATAATATGTAAATATCGTACTTTTCTGCTAACTTACAAAATGCTTCCACAGCACCATGAACTGGTTCCATCTTCGAGAAGATACCGGGAACTTCATCTAATCTACCTTGATACTTTTTAAGTACTCTTGGAGATAACTGATCGATTCCAGATTGAAAGTTGACGAGGACGTTATCCATATCAACGTATAAAATTTTTTTAAAATCTTTTGGTAGTTCCATTGGTTCTCCACAGTACTGACATTCACCCCAGTACTCCACATCTTCAAATGTATTATCCATACCACAGATACATGTTAGTATTCTATCCATTTAGTATTTGGTCTATTTTTCTATCCCTATCATCAATAGGTTTATTTTCTTCAAATTGTTTAATTTCTTTGTGTAACTCAATGTTACCTTTTACATCACGAACCCATCGAGTTTCTTTACAATCTTTACAAACATCAAATCTCATTGGATTTGACCATCCAAATCCAATACGCCAGTCATGAATCCCTATTTTACACTTCAAGGATTTGATTAATCTTTTCGTCTCTTTCATGTTGTTTTGTTTTAAAGTATCCCACTTGTTTACCCTCATACCAAATTTCGGCTTCTGTTCTATCAGCATCCCACTTAAATAAACCTAGCTGATCTAGTCTATCAACTTCACCACTAAAATCTGGGTGAGGTTTATATGGTAGTATTTCTCCAGCAAATTTACTATCTATGATATTAGTTACGAATGATAGTCTATGTGGTTGAACGTTATTAAGTATTCGGTTGAACCAATAGATATTACTTAGATGTTGGTGATCCATTTCATCCAAGTTAGTTTTCTTTCCATTAAAAGAAGTGTAAGCCATAATAGCAAATATATGTTTTTTTATTTAAAAAGTAAAATCATGTAACATCATGATATACTATAACTTATTATAAATACTTTTAATCTTTTTAATCCTTTTTTGTGTTAGGGTATCTCCATATGTAAAGTCTAAATATCCTAAGGTCATTTTAGGACCAGGTAAGGGGTTTACACTAACTAAATCAAGTCCAATTGTTTTGGACGCCACTTGCATCATAAGTGGGAATATATTTGAATGTGTCATAAAATTATATATTTAAAATGATATGTTCTGTTTAATATATACCATATGAAACATTTAAGAAAAATATTTGAATCAGTAGAAGAAATAGAAGAGGATTTAAGAGATATTTTCAATGACTATCTAAGAGATGAAGATGATGAACCAGATATTGATTCATATTCTGGTTATTTAGAAAATGATTCTAAAGGATTTTATATAATAATATATGGTCCGGATAGTAAGCCTATAGTTAATGATGTAAATGATTTTGATGAACTTATAGGTATTCAAGAAAGACATCTTGTGTTTTTAAATAAGATTAAATCTCTTTGTGTTAGGTTAAAGACATGGGGATATACTTGGACTTTTCAACACTCTGATGATTTTAGTGAGTATTATGTAAGGGTATATGGTAAGAATGAGTTCACATTAGAAGATTGTTTTGAACCACATAGACCAGCTAATGATAGTTTACTTAAAAGGGTACTAAAGTCCAAATATAACATTGATTTTAATAAATCTACATTTGAGAAAGGTGGATCTGGTAGATATAGTAACAATACTAGTGTTATCTTAGATTTAAGAACACCAATATCCGAGGATAATCCTTTATTCAAGGATCTTAGAGATTTAGAAAAAACAAGATTTGACGCTATCGGTCAAGAGATGTCTTCTAAACCATTAAAAATGTTCTCAAGAGTTCAACCTTATCATGACGTATCTAATATGCCGGGTAAGTATATATCAATAAAAATTGAATTTTAATATGAAAAAGTGGTTTATACACTATGTAAATGAATCAGGAGAATACTATGGTTTATTTACTAATAACCTAAAAGGGGATTTGTTAGATGATTTTGGTATTCAATTTGAAATAGACAATGAAAGTGGATCTTTTGGTGGTAAGGATTTAAGGGTATCTGTTAGTAGAACTAGTAATAGTGAATACGATATTTACCTTTATAAAGTAGATCTTAAAACTGATGGTTACCAGAAAGAGTCATGGCATTTTAATATGTTTTCATCTGGATGGGAAGATGAAATGGAAGATTTTATATCCGAAAATTTAGATGAAATAGAAATGGGGATTGGAGAATCATTAAAAGTAAAAAGATTTGGAGACTTCTTATAAAAAGATGGTCTCCAAATCTTTTTTTACTTCCACCATTCCTTCTGTGGCAATTTTCTGTATGTGATAGAAAAATGGTCTTCTCTGTTTTGGTACTTGAAAGTTTATTTTACCGGGATCTACATAGTAGATTATAGCGGTTTCTTTTGTCATCCAAGGTATAGAGTTAGCTGGTGATACTTGCATCGAAGTACCAACTATGATACAAACATCAGCTTCTTCAGCTGCTTTCTGTGTAGCGGTTACGCGACTCCAATCAAGATTCTCACCAAACCAAACTATATCTGGCCTCATATGACCTCCATCAGGACAATACTCACCTAGCTTCAAGTCATGGTCGTATGGTCTAATGTAATGGTCGTTAATCTCGGATTTTAGTTTAGTTAACTCACCATGAAGATGGATTACTTTATTTGAACCGGCTCTTTCATGTAAATTATCAACATTTTGTGTCGATATGGTTACTTCAAAACTCTGTTCTAAATCAGCGATTATTTTGTGAGCTTCATTTGGTACAACATTAAGCATTTCATTTCTTCTCATGTTGTAGAAGTCCATAACTTTCTGTGGATCATCCATCCAAGCGGATAAAGTGGCTACTTCTTCTACTTTGAAGTTATTCCACAAACCCTCCTGTGAATCTCTAAAAGTGGATATCCCGCTTTCTTTTGAAACTCCTGCTCCACTAAATACGAGTATTTTAATTTTTCTTTTCACGTTTTGCTTTCTTTTCTGCTGCTTTTTCAGCTTTAGCTGTTTCTACTTCTTCGGCTGTTGGTTTTCCGGCATCCCTTACATTACTTTTCCACTCTGTTTTAGGGCAATATTTCCAACCTGCTTTAACTCGTGATTCCGCATCGCTGTTCTCTAAGCGCATGTACTCTCCATTCTTTACAATTGTCTTCATAAATATTGATTTTTATTTTTTGTTTTTACAAATATAATATATAACTATTATATTATGAAATATTTGAAAAGATTTTTATAGTAAGAAATCAAAATTAAAAATATGAATAGTAAACGAAGTAATATTCTAAAATTTAAATCTTTCAAGGAATCTTATATAGAAGATGAAATCTTAAAATTTGTTTATGATTTAGATAAGATTAAAGTTGAGTTGGATAAAATGTCAAATGAGTATACTGGATATGATTTAAACTACGATTGGGATGAATCAAAGAATAGAATAGTTATTGATTTCGGTTTCAGTGGATATTCTGACGGATTCTCACAAGTTATGACAATAGAGAAGCTTCGTAGTTTAGGTCAAATTAAAGTACATATTAGTGAGTCGAGTTCCAGTCCATATGGAAGTTATGAGGATGATAAGATAGTGGAATTTGATTCATTTGATGATGTCATACAGGATATAAAAGATAATTTTGGATTATGAGATTGAAGATGTTTGAAGACTTTGAGACCTCACCTAAAAAGGGTAAATATGATTTTTCTGAAAATGATATTACTGATTTTGGTAATACTATTATTAGTTTATTAGATTCTTTTTGTGATGAATATAGATTGAGGACAAATAAGCCTATATCACATGATGAAATTGAAATAATTGATGGTAATCTCACTTTTAAATTAAATGGTTTAACATTTCAGTGGAATATATCTTGTGATGTTAATTTAACAATATCTATTTATACAGCTGGTAATCCTGGAGGATCTGATATTCTAAATGAGTTATATAAATATTTAAGGGTTAAATTTATTGATAAAATAAGGTCAAAGTATCATATTTATACTTTTAAAAAGTATGAGCCGACTTCTTCTCAGTATCAACCTATTATACCGGTGGTGGATGATATTGGTGATAATAGGTATGATGTTTGGTTAGGTGGAGTCATAATATCTTTGGGTAAACTCCATCCTGTATCATGGGCTAGACAACTGGGTAAATAACTAACCTAGTAGATCTTCTATTCTTGAATCTCTACTTTCCCTTATAATAAAGTTTTTTAACTCTTGAGTATTATTTGTTATTAATACAACACCGTTTAGATCATCAGATTTTTTAATAATGTATTTCATTTCCATTTGCTTTTTTACTTGGGTTGGATATCCCATAGTCGCATTGGCATAGTATTTAGGTACTTTATCACCATTTACATAATCATATTTAACCCAAATGTTATCAATAAGTAATGTGAAACCACATTCCTCTAATATATTCATAAAAGGGTACTGAATTCTTCTTCAAATACTATATTATCTGGTATTTGATTTGCTGAAAACATTTTAGCCAGTTCTGGATTAGTATATCCATTTAGATTATAACCACTAATACCAGTATAAGCAACTAAATATTCTTGATCTGGATTATTAATAGCTTCTTTATATAGTTTTAATATATTAGCTATTATTTGTTCTGGGGACTTTGATTTCTTTTTACCTGGTCCAGTTACAGTAACTATACCCCAAGCTTTTCCACAAGATGATAAACAGTTATTCATCTTTTCACCTTGTTTAACCCATCCTTTTTTAAGAGCAAAAAGAGCAGCACCACCTTTTCCGGTTCTAAGGGAGCCGTTTATCCCCAATGGATTTGAACCTATTACCATAACTTGATTAGGTTCAAGATTCTCGATCTTCCCTTTATATGTTTTCATTGTATTTTATATCAAAAAAGGGGGATTAGGTTTTGTTCCCTAATCCCCTTCATAAAATTATGGTAACTCTTGTCCCAACTCGACAAGAGTTACCAAAATTATTTAATATGATTAACAAAAGTAAAAACTATTTTTCAATCTACAAAGTTTAATATATACAAAAAACGAATATTATATATGAAACACTTACAAGGATTCAACCTTTTCGAAGGTAAAACACATGAGACAACTAAAAAATCACATTCCAAGAAAGCTGGTGATCCAGATAAGAAGGAAGAATTCCGTTCAAAGATTAAGACTCATGTAAAGTCACAAGATATGAAGACTAAAGAAGTTGGTAATGATTTAGAAGTTCTTTGTGATGGTGAAATGATCGCTCAAGTTATGTTTAGGAATCAATTTGTAGGAATTAAATCCAGAGAATCTAAATTTACCTCAGAATTCAAATATACAGAGTTGGGAAAAATAAAATCTAAAATTAGTGAAATAATAAAAAAGAATAAAAAATGATCTGTAAAAATTGTTTATCTGAAAAAGATTTATCAGATTTCTATCTCAAAAAAAATGGTAAAGTAAAGTCCTTATATTGTAGGATATGTTATAATATTTATTATAAAAATAATAAAGAAAAAAGAAAGATCTATTATGAGTCTAATAAAGAGTATTTTTATAATCAACATAAAAAATGGATAAATGAAAATAAAGAAGGTAGGGAAAATTATTTAAAAGATTATCGTCAAGAAAATAAACAAATACTTTCCGAGAAGTCTGTTGTATATAGGAACAATAATAAAGAACATATAAGAGAAATTAGAAAAAATTACTATAAAAAAAGGATAAGTGATCCTCTATTTAGGTTGAAAAAAATAATAAGAACATTAATTAGAAATTCTTTATATAGAAAGTTTACATCCAAGTCAAAAAAAACTACTCAGATTTTGGGATGTTCTTTTGATGAATTTAAAATTTACTTGGAATCTAAATTTGATAGTAATATGAATTGGGGAAATCATGGTGAATATTGGCATTTAGATCATATCAAACCAATATCCTTGGCTACTACAGAGGAAGAGGTTTATGAATTAAATCATTATACAAACTTTCAACCTCTTTATTGGAGAGATAATATTATTAAGAGTAATAAATATAATGATGAAAATCACACAAATTATTAAAGATTGTAAAAAGTAATGATTAAAAAGTATAGTTTATTTTTAGAAGGACTTTTCACCAAAAAACAAGAAGTTCCTTACTATTTCTCTGAGAGATTGAGGGATGTATTTATTCGCATGTATGGTATGGATGTACCCATGTCTGGATTGCTGTTAAGTAATGAGAATAGGTATATGGTTAGAGATGATATTACATATATAGATATTACTGATAAAGATGATACTATCAGTTTTATTCAAGTTAATCGTCTTTTAAGAATGAAAGAGGATGAAGAAATGGAATTAGAAGTTTGGACTAGTGGTCTATGGATTGGTACTAAATCAACATTAGATTCTAAGGTTTGGAAAGAACAGAGAACTGAAATGGGAATAGGTAGATTCTTTACTCGTTTTTATCAGAAGTCTGAAGAGCCTATAAATGATAAGACTAAAGAAGTACTGGTTAATGCTTACAAATCAAGTTATAAGTCTATAAAAAACTCTGATACTCGATTTGAGTTAGTTAAGGGTGAGGATATTCGTAAGTGGTATCTTGAAGATAGATATGAGATGAATAAAGGACAACTTTCTTCAAGTTGTATGAGATATAGTAGATGTCAACCTTATTTAGATATCTATGTTAAGAATCCAGAGGTTTGTTCTTTATTAATATTACATGGAAATGATCCGGAAAAAATAGTTGGTAGAGCTTTACTTTGGAAGCTTTCCAAACCAGAAGGTGGTAATTATTTAGATCGTATTTATACACATTTAGATTCGGATAAAAATCTATTTATTGATTGGGCTAAAAAGAATGATATTAAAGCTACTCATGCTAGAGGGTTATCATCTTATGGATATGATGTTGAAGTTCAACTTGGGGATCAATCATATAAACAGTTTCCTTACATGGATACATTTAGATGTTATAATAATACTACTCACATTTTATCATCTAATGAAGATCATCTAGAAGATGAATCATGGTGGGATTTACAAGACACACAAGGTGGATATACAGAAGGTGGTCGAGTTTGGTCGGAATATTCTCAAGATTACATCGATAGAGAAGACGCGGTTTATTGTAGTGGAGAGTGGTTTCGTAGAGATGATGCTAGGTGGGTTGAATCAAGAGGAATTTGGGTTAGTCCTGATAATGATGATTATGTATGGTGTGAATACGCAGATCAATATTATCACACAGATGATTGTGTTTATTCTGATCTTAATGACAGTTATATTTTAACTGAAGATGCTCAATCTGTTTGGGTTGATAATAATTCAGAAGAGTATATACTTAAAGATGATGTTGTTAAATTAACTAAAGAAGTGGAAATGGATGGTGAGACTAAACTTTGTATATCTAGAAATATTATATTCAATCCATTTACTAATACGTGGTTATTTAAAGGAGATAGATTAGATGTTTACTACTGTGATGAACTTAGATTATCATTAACCGAAAATGATGCTAAAATCAAGGGAGTTGAAATTGATGAATCAAGAAGAACTACAGTAAAGGGTAGAGCTTATGTTAATTCTCTTATAAAAATAGATGATGTTGATCCTGATAAGTTATTAAACTACCTTAAAGAGGTTAAAATGACGGATGGTGTAAGAACTAAGATGAATGAACTATTAGGAGATCAATATATCCAATATAGGTTACATCAATTACGTGTTGACGATGAGACTATATTTAAAATGGTTAAGTTAGGTATATGGTTTTTACCACCTGATTCGGAAAGAAGAACTGATCTTGTAATCCGTCATAACTTATCATTTTCTGGAAACTTAATTTCCAAAGAAGCTAAGGAGTTTTTAGATGAGACTACAATTGGTATAATAGAGAATCAGATATTTGATGTTATTGTAAAGAAAATATCGGATATGATGGTTTATGATGTAATCACTGATCCGGAAATGTTAAAGACATTTATTAAAATAAAATCTATATAAAAAATAAGTAAGGAAATGGCAAACGAAGGAGGACAGAAATCCAAAGAAAAGAAAAAAGGTAGGGCTTCTAAAAAAGAAAGCCCTAACAAAAAGTCTAAAAACTATAAGAAACCGTATAACCGTCAGGGTCGTTAAATAATAAACAACACACTGACACAAGCGGCTACTAACCACATCAGTTTACCAAACTGATTGAGTCGGTATAGGTAGTTATCACTATCGCATAGTGAAGAATAGCTTTGCCCGTTTAGGTGAGCCCATAGATAGGTTCCTGGTACTATCAACAGTGATATAAATATAAGTCCAGGTAAAACGAACATTATAAATAGTAGTATCACTGAATAAATTAGATTTAATATCTTGTTCATATTAGAGTTATGTGTGCTTTATAATGTAATTCTGTTGATGTTCTAAGACTTGGTCTTTCGTTACAATATGGATAGAATAAAAACTCATTATCTCTATCATTGAAGTCCATACCTAGTATAAACTCCGACCCTACTGGGTACTTATTAGACTCTGATTTTAATATCCTAAATCTATGAAAGATTTTTGATCGATCTAATCCCCATCCAAATTGTAATAGTACACAAAGAGTTTCGTGTAATCCAATCTCGTCTTCAAAACGAATTTTGTATTTTGAGTATTCCTTTAGACTAGGTGTTTTTGATTCCAAAATACTAAACTGTTTAAATTGAATAAGGTGATTCATATCCTATATATTGATAACACAAAGATACTAAATTATTCTTCAAATCTCATTTTTCTTCCTTGTTTCCAAGCATAAATAATAATCCCTGTAAAAAGGGATACTGGTATTGATATTGCTAAAATTACTCCTATTGACATAAATATTTTTTTTACAAAAGTAATCAATTAATTTAATCTTCCAAATTTGGTGGAATAGAATAATATAAATAAATTTGTATTTATGTATGATGTGATAGATTTACATTTAATGTCGGATGATATAGAGTATCATCTACAAACTCAACTTGATATATTCGAGAGTGAGTTAGATAAAGCTTTAGTAAGAGGACTAAATGAGTTTCGTGTTATTCATGGAATAGGTGAGGGTGTATTAAAGCGTGAAGTTCATGAGATATTAAAAAATCATCCACACGTTTTAGAATATAAGAATGAGTACCATCCATTATATGGAATGGGATCAACTAAAATAATATTTAAGTAGTATGAGAAACAAAATATTTATGTCTTTGCTTATGTTGGTTATCTTTCTATACGTTAGAAAGGTTTATATTTGGTCTAACCATTATAAACCTAAGTATAGGGTTACTTCTAAAAATAGAATAGGTTTTACCGACACTATAGGTGTCTATGGGGATTCTATAGGTTGGTATAATAGTAATGGTACACATGTATTTTTCCCTAAGAATAGTAAAATTGATACGATAAAAAATTAAATAATATGAGAGTATTTGGTAAGGAACGAGAATATATCGTTCATAATGATGATGTGGTAAAAGGCTTTTTTTCAGCATACCGCTTTTTAAGCAATTTTGAGTTAGGTACAGTAATATATGAAGGTATTAAGTACCCTTCATCTGAGAATGCTTATCAAGCAGCAAAATCTCTTGATCCTAAAGTTCGTGAGACATTTATTGATGTTACTCCTTCTGAATCTAAGAAGATGGGTAGAAAGATTGACTGTCGTGAGGACTGGGATGAGGTTAAATATAAAGTTATGTATGATATTGTTTTAGACAAGTTCACACGTAACCCCTATTTAGCAGAAATGTTGGTTGAGACTGGTGATAGGTATTTGGAAGAATCAAATCATTGGCAGGATACTTGCTGGGGTGTATGTAATGGTGTTGGTACTAACTGGTTGGGTAAAATTCTTATGGATGTTAGAACAATAATTGTAGCAAGATGAGTGGAAAAACTAATTTCAACTATAAAGAAATGTTGGATATGTTAAATAATGAGTATGCCAAAGTTAGATTTGTTGTACTTGAAGATAGTGATAAAATAAAATGGTTTAAAAGACAGTTTTATGATAAGACTAAACTACGGATCAAGAAGATAAAAAGTATAAAGGGGTTCCTATGAGAGTAAAATGTGTGAAACCTCAAGCTTCTTTCCCTATTTATAGTAGTAGGTTGACTTCTGGTGTAGAACCGTTATGGCAAGATGTTCATTATAAACGAACAAATAAAACATTTAGACGATATTTAAGAGTGTCTAATATGAAAAGAATATTAAATATATTAAGTGATGAAATATGGAGAAATGTTCAGTAGTGATGATATTATTCGTCTTGGAAAGTTACTCCAAGATATAACTACTGATTTGCGTAATTTTGAGAGTAAGTTTTCTACTAAAATAGAACTTATTTATAGCTTCTATACCAATCACTGGGTCATAGAGGAGAACTTGGCACTTGCTACAAGAATGTTGAAGTCTGATATTTCTCAATATCGTTTAGATGATGGTATATGGCGTATGGAATACATGCCTGGTTTATATCCGTATGTAATTGGGGATCATATGTTTATTCTAAAGTGTTCTAAACCGATTCCTAAGTATGATGAGTTTATTATGACGAGTCTT
>Ga0114962_10001323_pt1 | contig 21446 bp, 19 predicted proteins | sample C_130820_MF_Meta_FD_87017 | JGI IMG/M metagenome (GOLD analysis project Ga0114962, IMG submission 87017) | Freshwater microbial communities from Lake Croche, Canada to study carbon cycling - C_130820_MF_MetaG | ecosystem: Environmental > Aquatic > Freshwater > Lake | place: Lake Croche, Canada... | reverse complement strand
TTTTGTCACAGACATCTGCCACCATTGACCCATGACAAATTCCTCAGCATTTATCTATGTATTTATTGCCCTCTTCGTCGGTGTCGCTCTCGGGATTGTGATTGGCCGTGGCCGAAAAACAACCGATTCTGGCGAAGCGAACATGCAGCAATTCCAATTCCAACTAGATTCCGTTCAATCACAGCTAAATGAATCGCGGATGCAACTTGAGCAGGAGCGAAATCGAAATCAGGAGAGCGTTCGCATTGCTGAACAGTTGAAGGCTATGCAAGATCAAGTCGGAGCGCTTCAGACACAGGCGAAGGACGCAAATGAACAGCGCATCAAAGCCGAGGTAACTATTGCAGAACAAGTATCTGCGATGAACAGCCTGAATACAGATTTGGTAGGCCAAACCCGTGCGATATCGCGTGCGCTAAATAACTCGAAAGAGCGAGGAAATTTTGGTGAAGTGCAGCTCGAAAACCTCCTTAAAAATAGTGGCCTAAAAGAGGGCTTTGACTACGTAAGCCAAAGAGCTTCCAGCGAGACCACACGACCAGACATAAAACTATTTTTACCTGACAACGTGGTGCTGTTTATCGATTCAAAAGTTCCATTCGACAGTTTTCTGGCTGCGCATGACACTGAGGACGAGGATCAGCAGCGCGAACTTATGAAGAAACATGTCGCTGACGTGCGAAGCCACATCAAGAAGTTGGCAGATAAGGATTATCAACAAACGGGTGACTCGCCCAATTACGTGGTCATGTTTATGCCATTTGATTCATTGTTGGTTGAGGCGCTCAAGACTGATTCGCAGCTATTAGGCTATGCAAACGAAATGGGAGTATCACTTGCGAGCCCATTGACGCTCTGGCCAATTCTGCAAAACATCAAGTACGTGATCGGACTTCAGCGGTATGCAACTGAAATCCATGACTTCAAGAAACTTGCGGCCAAGTTGTTGAAAAATCTCAATAACGTTCAGTCTGCTATTGAAAAAGTGGGCAGCAACATAAAGACCTTGGTGAAAACTTATAACAGCATCATCCCTGCCACCGAAACAACTCTACGAAACAGTGCAAAGCGCATTGCTCAGTTTGAAATTGAGGGCGAGAAGCTTGCCCCCCTCGAGCAAGTGGTTGCGGAAGTTCGCGACTTCAAGCCAATTTCGGCAGCAGGTGCTTCAGCGGAAGATTTTGAGGACTTGGACGATGAAGTTATCGATGCCGAGATTATTGAGTCGGATGAATAGGCCAAATCCCGAAGTGCGCCGCCAGGGACTTGAACCCCGAACCCACTGATTAAGAGTCAGTTGCTCTGCCGATTGAGCTAGCGGCGCGCGAAAGCAAGGTTATCAGGTCAGTGCCCGTCAGGCGAAATGAGGGCAGGTGAACCATGGCCCTGAATTCGCTAGGCTAAGGGATATGCCTATCAACGCCGCTGGGACGGTAGTTGACGACGCCGCTCTCCGTTCCGATATCCGCCTACTTGGTGAACTATTGGGTGAGACCATTACTCGCCACAAGGGGCAAGAATTACTTGATCTAGTTGAGCGGGTTCGCGCTGCTTCTCGAGTGGACGCCCATCAAGTGGCTGACCAACTTTCAGACATCGACCTTGAAACAGCCATTGACTTGGCCCGGGCTTTCTCTACTTACTTTAATTTGGCCAACATCGCCGAACAGGTGCACCGCGGTCGGGCTTTGGCTCAAGATCGCAAAGCCAGTGGCGGGGTCTTGGCCCGCACTGCAGCACACATCCAAGCTGCCGGAGTTTCTGTTGAGGAAGTGACGCAAGCAGTTTCTCGACTTAATGTTCGACCCGTGTTCACCGCCCACCCCACTGAGGCGGCGCGTCGTAGCGTTTTAACTAAATTGCGCCGCATCGCAGACTTTCTTTATGCACCAGGTCACCCGCGCTTGCGCGATCGCCTAGGCGAGCTTGTTGATCTGCTGTATCAGACCAACGAGCTTCGGCTACAACGCCCAGAAGTTCTTGATGAAGCGCGCAATGCTCTCTTCTACCTGGATGAGATTGCGCGTGGCCCGCTCGGACACGTTTTAGAGGATCTGGACAGCGCCCTAGAACAAATTGGCGTGCAGCTTCCAGTTGGTGCAACTCCTCTGACGATGGGTTCTTGGATCGGCGGAGATCGTGATGGCAATCCATTTGTAACTCCGGAAGTTACAAGAGACGTTTTTGTTATGCAGCGCTCACACGCGGTAAGCAATCTGATTCCGATCATGGACCGAGTCATTGAAGACCTTTCTATCAGTCGCACTGTGGCCGGTGATGAGGCGCGAATTGAACAGTTCCTGGCTGAGTCGGTAAACACTGTTGATGGCCTGGACTCGCGTTACATCCGGATGAATTTCGAAGAGCCTTGGCGACTGTCCTTGATTGCAATTCGTCAGAAATTGCTAAATACTCAGACTCAACTTCTCGATGAACCCGTGGGCGGTGGAAGTTACGGCGAGACCTCCGAATTCCTCGCAGATTTGAATCGCGTGCGTGAATCTTTAGTCGCCTTGGGCACGGAAGATGTTGCACTGCGGGTATTGGATCGAGCCATGATCGCGGCTAGTGCTATCGGTTTGCACCTTGCTGGCCTTGATGTGCGCGAACATGCTGAAAAGTACCAAGAAACAGTTGCACAACTTGTCGGCACTGAGATTGACTATCGGAAATTCACTGCGACAGAGCGACTCGAGTTTCTTAAAGCAGAGTTGGCCGAGCACCGAATCCTAGGCGACGGTAATCCAGCACTGGTCGGGGATGGATTGATCACTTTTGGCGCCTACTGCGAGATCCGTGATGGGCAAAACCGATTTGGCAATGAAGTATGTCAAACCGCGATTGTCTCGATGACTCGCGGCGCCGATGATTTGTTGGCTGCGGTGATTGTTGGTCGTGAGGCTGGCTTAGTGGACTTAGCAAATGGCATCGCTCGGGTTGATTTCGTTCCGCTCCTAGAGACCGTTGATGAATTACTGGCAGCTGACCAGATCCTTGAAGACTTGTTGAGCAGCCCCGCCTATCGTGAAATTGTTCGCCTGCGAGGCGATGTTCAAGAAGTTATGTTGGGCTATTCCGACTCCAATAAAGATGCCGGCATTCTCACTTCGCAATGGCAGATTCACTTGGCTCAACGCCGACTACGCGATGTAGCGAATAAGCATGGAGTTCGCTTGCGCCTTTTCCATGGCCGTGGTGGCACTGTGGGTCGTGGTGGCGGTCCGACTTTTGAAGCAATCATGGCGCAGCCTTGGGGCGTACTTGACGGTGAAATCAAATTAACTGAACAAGGCGAAGTTATTTCGGATAAGTACCTCTTGCCGCCGCTTGCCCGCGAGAACCTAGCGCTTACTCTGGCAGCGACACTTGAAGCGTCGGTGCTGCACAAAACTTCAGTGGTGCCAGCCGACAAGCTGACCAAGTGGGATGAAGTCATGGACCTGGCCTCGGCAACTGCCATGAATAAATATCGCAGCTTGGTGCAGGATCCTGATTTGCCTGCGTACTTTGCGTCATCCACTCCAGTTGGCGAATTAGCCGATGTGCACATGGGCTCGAGACCAGCACGGCGACCAGATACCTCATCAGGAATTTCCGGCTTACGAGCAATCCCGTGGGTATTTGGCTGGACCCAGTCCCGTCAGATTGTGCCAGGCTGGTTTGGCGTGGGCACTGGCCTGAAGGCTGCGCGTGAAGCTGGCCACGGCGCTGAGCTCGCTGCAATGCTAAAGAATTGGAACTTCTTCTCAAACTTCATTTCAAATGTGGAAATGACTCTGGCTAAAACCGACATGGGTGTCGCGGCAAGTTACGTAGATGCACTCGTCCCGGATGAACTAAAGCATCTGTTTGACGTCGTTAAGGCCGAGTTTGAATTGACCCAACAAGAAGTGCTGAACCTTACTGGCGAGAGCGCAGCACTCGAAAACAGTCAATCGCTGGCTCGGACCCTAGAAATCCGGGATAAGTATTTACTTCCGCTGCATTATTTGCAGGTGAGTTTCTTGCAACGCGTTCGCGAAGTTAGAGCATCTGGTCAAGAACCAGACGCTGCGCTGAGTCGAGCGCTGAGCGTGACGGTTAATGGCATTGCAACGGGCTTAAGAAATACTGGCTGATTAAGCTGCAGAGTTTTCTGCAGCTAACTCATCAATCCGTTCGACATAAGACTTAATCATCTCATCGAGTTGGTCGTCGGTTAAGGTGCGAACTCCGTGAATCACAAACGGTGCACGCCAGTGCATCTGAGTCATATTCGCGGTTGCAATCAGCGGCGAAAGTAACTGCTCCATAGTGAACTTGTTATTGCCATCTGATGCGTAAGCCTGCTCGGGACCACCTGCACTAATCGCCACCATCAAAGGTTTTCCAGCTAGTGCATTGCCACCTCGATATGCCCAGCCGGGTGTGAGGATTTCATCTAAGTATTTTTTCAATGTTGCTGGTGGTGAATACCAATACCAAGGGAACTGCAGGACAACGGCTTCATGTGCATCAACAACTTTCTGCTCGTGGGCGATGTCAAACTTATCGCCAGTGTCACCCAACACTTGATCGATGTGCCGAACCGTGACGGCAGGATTATTTTCAAGCGCCTTGACCATGGCATCGTTAATTCGTGAATCTTGAATATTTGGATGACTGACTAGTACGAGTACTTTTGGCGACATAATAAATCCAACTCTGCCTGAACTTAAGGGATTTCGCAGTCTGGAAGTTACAGTTGCTGCTCGGCTGCATCTACAACATTGGCCAGCAACATTGCTCTGGTCATCGGTCCAGTGCCACCGGGCATTGGGGCCAGATAGCCAGCCACCTGGGCAGCACCAGGGTCTATGTCACCGAGTAGTCCGGCATCAGTTCGGGTGATGCCAACATCAAGTAGGGCGGCGCCTCGCTTAATCATGTCGGCTTTGATGAAGTGTGGCACGCCAGCGGCTGCGACGACGATGTCAGCCTGCTTCAAATGTGCGGCTAGATCCGTTGTTCCAGTGTGACAAAGGGTTACCGTTGCATTCTCGGAGCGTCGAGTCAGCAGGAGACCAAGCGGGCGACCAACGGTCACGCCGCGGCCGACTATGACAACCTCTGCGCCGTCTAGTGGCACATCGTACGCCCGAAGTAGTTCCACAATTCCTCGTGGCGTACATGGCAGGGGAGCACTCTTGCCCAGAACAAGTCGACCTAGGTTCATCGGATGCAATCCGTCGGCGTCTTTAGTTGGATCCATCGCCTCTAACGCAGCGTTCGCGTCAAGGCCGCGGGGTAACGGCAGCTGGACTATGTATCCCGTGCAGGCAGGGTCATTATTTAATTCGGCGATTGCCGCGAGCACGTCTGCTTGGGTTGCCGTGCTAGGTAAGTCAACGCGAATCGAGGTGATACCGACTTCGGCGCAGTCTTTATGTTTGCCACCGACATATGCATGTGACCCAGGGTCATCGCCAACCAATATGGTGCCAAGGCCTGGGTGAATACCTTTACTCTTGAGCACCTCAACACGGGCGCGTAGCTGAGCTTTAACCGCAGCAGCGGTTGTCTTGCCATCAAGAATCACAGCACTCATCGGGAATCCTTTGCAATGTTTATCCGATACAACAATGCCACATCTATCCTGAAGCGCTCGCACGGCATGTAGTTCAGTCGCTCGTCAACTATGCCCCGTTGAAAATCTAGGCTCACATTGGCTCTTTATCGTAGTTGTGGCTAAACTAGGTGGCGAAACATCCGTTTCAAACCTAGCCAAATTCCCATTGTCCATTGACTTTTCGGAGCGTGTTGTGACTGACATTTTGAAAGAAATGTATGAACAGACGATGGCTGGCAATGCCCCAAGAGTTTTAGAGTTAACCAATCTGGGTCTATCTGAAGGCATGACACCGGAGACTTTACTTTTCGAGGCCCTAATTCCTGCGCTTGAGGAAGTAGGTGCTCGCTTTGAGCGCGGCGACTACTTTGTCCCAGAGATGTTGATCGCCGGTCGCGCAATGAATGGCGCACTGGAAGTTCTTCGACCGCTGCTTGCCGATACCGGCGCGGAGCCAATCGGCACTTTTGTGATGGGAACTGTTAAAGGCGATGTGCACGACATTGGCAAGAACCTGGTCAATATCATGCTTGAGGGCGCAGGATTCACCGTTATTGATCTAGGCGTGCAGGTAAGTCCAGAGAAATTTGTCGCCGCCGTTCAAGAACACAAGCCAGACATTGTTGGAATGTCGGCCTTCTTGACCACGACAATGCCGATGTTCAAAGTCAACATCGAGGAGCTAACTAAAGCTGGACTTCGCGATGAAGTGATTGTGATGGTTGGCGGCGCTCCAGTGACGCAAGAGTACGCTGATGTAGTTGGCGCCGATGGTTACGCAGCCGATGCATCAACCGCCGTTCGCATGGCCAAGTCTCTAATCGCAGCTAAACGCGCCTAACTCAATTCCTTAAGGGGAAAAACATGCATACAGTACTCAGTTCAGCTACAAAAGAAATAACCATGGGCAACGACTTGCCATTTGTGATTATTGGCGAGCGGATCAATCCGACTGGCCGCAAAGTATTTCAAGAGAAGTTGCGCGCTGGCGATTTATCAACCCTTGAAATTGATGTTGCCGATCAGGTTGCTGGTGGTGCGGACATGCTTGATGTGAACATGGGGGTGCCGCTAACTGACGAGCCTGCGCTTCTGGCAAAAGCTATCCAGTTAGTGCAGTCGCTCACTGACTTGCCAATCTGCATTGACTCCTCAGTCGTCGAGGCGCTTGAAGCGGGACTTGCGGTTTATCAAGGTAAGGCACTGATCAACTCGATGACCGGTGAAGATGATCGCATGGAAGCCATTCTTCCGCTGGTTAAAAAATATGATGCGGCCATTATCGCCCTGCCAAATGATGAAACCGGAATCCCGATGACGGCGCCCGAGCGCATGATCATTGTTGACAAGATTGTCGCGGCGGTTGAAAAGGCTGGAATCTCGCTTGAAAATCTGCTAATCGACCCACTTGCCATGACGGTCGGAGCGGATCCCGAAGCGGTTAAGAACACCTTGGAAACTATTCATCAGATCAAAGAGAAGTATGACCTGAATATGTCTATTGGTGGTTCGAATGTGTCATTCGGCTTGCCGAGCCGACATGCACTGAATGCTGCTTTTATTCCGATGGCCATTGCTGCAGGCTTAAGTTCCGCGATTATGGATGCCCGAACTCCAGCAGTCGTAGAGTCCGTGCGAGCTAGCGACTTATTAATCGGCAATGATGCTTGGGGCGGCAATTGGATTACCCGATTCCGCGCAGCACAGAATGGCTAATCAGTTCTAGTAGTCTTGGGTTACTTGCGAGTAAAGGTAGCCCGGTGAGCAATACTTCTGATTCCACATCATCTGATGTAACTGGGATCGGTCGCGTCCAGCTCAAATTTGAACCGAGCGGGCAAGAGGTCCGAGTTCCCCCTGGGGTAAGCGTTTTCGATGCGGCGTCTTGGAATGGCTTAGCTATTGATTCAACATGTGGCGGTCATGGCACTTGCAAGAAATGCAAAATCCAAATTCTTGAAGGCGAAGTGCCAATTTCTAATTTGGATATTCGGGCATTTAGTTCGGAACAGTTAGCCGACGGTTGGCGCCTTGCTTGCGTGGCAAAAGCTAATTCCAATTTGAAGGTCGATGTCCCGCCACTTTCCACCCGGCCAAAAGCCGCGACAGTTGGCGTGGGTCGTCAGGTTATTCTGCGTCCGGCTGTGCAAAAACGATATGTCGAATTGGCCGAACCTAGTTTGCATGATCAAGCGATGGACCTAGAGCGGCTGTGCAGTGCAATTTCTGACATTGAATTCACGGCCGATTTAACTGTGTTGCGTACGCTTCCGACCATCTTGCGCGCTGCACACTGGAAAGTAACCGCAGTTATCAATGACGATGTGTTGGTGGCAGTTGAGCCAGGCGACACTACCGCCCTGAACTACGCCGTTGCCTTCGACTTAGGCACGACAACCGTTGTGGCAACCTTGCTCGACCTAACCACGGGAACTCCAGTCGCAGTTAAGTCAATGTTGAATAAGCAGCAACCTTTTGGGGCCGATGTAATCTCTCGCATATCCGCAACCATGCTTGATGTAAATGCCCTTGGCTTGATGCAATCCGCAGCTTTAGACACTCTGAATGAACTTCTAGCTGAGGTGTGCGCTGAGTCAGGTGTCGCCGCTGCGAATATTTATGATCTGGCGATTGCTGGCAATGCCACGATGGTGGAATTATTGCTCGGCGTAGATCCAGAGCCAGTTGGCGTTGCGCCATTCATTACGGTCACTCGTGATTGGCCCTCATTTACGGCGGGCGAACTGGGCCTTGGCGCGCTTTCCGGTGCCCGATGCTACATCTTCCCGTTATTCGGCGCTTACGTTGGCGGCGACATTGTGGCCGGCGCATTGGCCACTGGAATGGACCGAGATAAGCGAGTTCGGTTACTGATTGACGTCGGTACAAATTGTGAGATTGTGCTTTCCGATGGCGACAAGATTCTCACCACGGCCGCGCCAGCTGGGCCGGCCTTCGAAGCGGCTTCCATCTCATGTGGCATGCGGGCTGCCGATGGCGCGATTGAAGTTGTCCAGATAACAACACAGGAAGTTACCCTCGGGGTGATTGGTGATGCTACGCCTGTTGGATTGTGTGGCTCCGGCCTGGTTGATGCGGTCTACGCCTTGCACAAGTGTGGCCTACTCGATGATTCAGGCCGATTTGTCACCGATGAAGTGGCTCAGACGATAGCCCCTGCGATCGCAAACCGACTGGTCACTCGCGACAACAAAGAACGGTCTTTTATCTTGGCTTGGGATGACCACGAGCCGAGCGTTTATCTGTCGCAACGGGATGTGCGCGAGCTGCAGTTTGCTAAAGCTTCCATCGCCACTGGATGGCGCCTGTTACTCGACGAACTTGGCTTAACCGATGACGATGTGCAGCAGGTATTACTCGCTGGATCATTCGGTTCTTATCTGTCACCGGTTTCAGCCATTGGCATTGGCTTAGTGCCCAAGTTGCCAGTTGCTCGAATTGTTAGTGCGGGAAATGTGGCTGGCGAGGGTGCGAAGATGGTGCTGCTCTCGCAGGCCGAACGGCACGGTGCGCGAACGCTGCTTGATGAAGTTGCCTATGTTGAACTTTCTGACCGTGCGGACTTCAACGATAAGTTCATGGCAGAGTTAGCGCTCAACTCTTAATTTCTTGCCTATACCTGGCTCAGCTTGGCCAAACACACTACGCGAATAAGTAAATTTAACCTGCCTACTCAAGTGAATCCGGCAAAATAAAATGCCCCTCAAAATTGAAGGGCATTTGGGGTGAGTGACGGGACTTGAACCCGCGACGTCCTGGACCACAACCAGGTGCTCTACCAGCTGAGCTACACCCACCATGTCTGAAAAGGCGAACCTGAACAGAAACCTTATTCTATGACAGCCAGTGGCGTTCGGCTAAATCGTGCCTTGGTTACACGTCTGTTGCGAACGGTCGGCCCATAATGTGCTCAGAGATGGCCCGCGCTTGCATCGTATCTAGTCCAGGACTTGGCACCAAAATGGACTGCCGGTAATAGCGAAGTTCGTTAATTGAATCTCGAGTATCGCCAAGCGCACGGTGGTTTCCTGTTTTCAAAGGACCAGCGAAGTAGGTGCGGGAGTACCAGCGGCGGGCCAGCTCTTTAAGGCTCGAGACATCGATAATCCGGTAATGCAAGTAGGAATCAACTCTTGGCATGTCTCGGCGCAGGAAGATGCGGTCCACGTACACACTTGACCCAGCAAGTGGCGCTTTGAAGGACTCTTGAACATGTGAAGTTATGTAGTCGAATAATTGCTGTTCGGCTTCTTCAAGGGTTAGGCCATCGGCTATGTCATAAATTAAGCCGGATGCGGTGTGCATTTGCGTGACAACCGGATCCATAGAATCTAGCTTTTCCTGTGGCACTTTAATTACAGCTTCAAAGCCTTCATCAAGTTCATTTAAGTCGCTGTCAGTAACGATGCAGGCGACTTCAACAAGAGAGTCATTCACAAAATCAAGACCCGTCATTTCGCAGTCAATCCAGACGATACGGTCAGTCTTTGATTCATTCACGCTTTAAGCCTAACTAGCCGGTCACATCTGATGTGCGCACGGGCTGGTGCAGCGAATAACTTCAGTGCTTGTCAGCGAGCTTGGCTTCCAAGTCAAGCACTCGCTTGCGCAGCGCAGCGAGTTCATCCTCTTGGACCAGCCCTAGTCTTCCGATGACTTTATCGACTTCCTCGGCGACATGTTCAGCAACCGGCTCGTCTTCTCGGTGCGGCCGAGCGAATCCACCGGGACGCGGGAGAGTGTCGAGTAAATCAAGTACGGCTGAAATAGCCGTGGCGCTCAATGTGACCACTGCGGCGCTAACCGCCTCGGTGTCTACCATTGGGGCTGTCTCATCGTCCCTACGCTCTCTGACTTCGGTATTTATCGAGTCAAGAGTGTCTGCGGCGTGACGCAAGATGGCAGATAAATCAAACATGTATTCAGCGTAATCGGTTGTGACTAAGAACGCATTTGCTGCAGGTGCGGTATGCCGAGTCTTACGTGACAATGAAGTATGCCAGAAATTCCTACCTATGCCATTGCCAGAACGGCAAAGCTTGCTTCAGTTCCAGTTAGCCATGCTGGTCGGCGTGCGGTGGTAGCGGGAACCCGAGTAAGCGGAGGAGATTCGCAGGCTGCCCTGATTCGAGCTCAGCAACGAACCGCTGAACAGCTATTCAAAGTACTTGGCAACCTTAAGGGTGGTGCCATGAAGTTTGGCCAGGTGCTGAGTGTGCTGGAAGCTGCTTTGCCTGAAGATCTTGTTGCGCCGTATCGCGAATCACTGACGAAATTACAAGACAGCGCACCGCCGATGTCGGCAAAGAATGTGAACGCACAAATGACCAAAAGTTTGGGCGTGAATTGGCGTGAGCGATTTTTAGAGTTCTCTGATACACCTTCGGCGGCAGCTTCAATTGGTCAAGTGCATCACGCAATTTGGCATGATGGTCGAGAAGTTGCAGTAAAGATTCAATATCCAGGCGCAGCTAAAGCGGTAATGTCCGATTTGAATCAAGTAGCTCGAATGGGAAACATTTTTGCCTTCGCGTTTCCCGGCATCGACTTAAAAGCGCTTCTGGGTGAATTGAAACTTCGGGTTGCCGAGGAGCTTGACTACTTACATGAATCTAAAGTGCAACGGAAATTCGCGGTCGCTTTTGATGGCCATCCAGATTATTTTGTGCCGCATGTTTTATCAGCGGCAAATGAAGTTGTTATCACCGAATGGGTTGATGGCAAATCCTTAGCGCGGATTATCGAGTCTGGCACACAGGATGAGCGCAATCTTTACGGAAAGCTCTACCTTAGGTTTCTACTTTCAGGAGCGCGAGTTGCTGGCTTAATGCATGCGGATCCGCATCCGGGTAATTTCCGCGTAATGCCTGATGGCCGACTTGCCGTTTTTGACTTTGGCGCGTCAGCAGAACTGCCCGATGGCTTGCCCGTTGCCATGGGGACGCTGCTGCGCGTAGCAATGAACAACGATGGAGCTGGCATCGAGGCTGGACTTCGGGCCGAAGGGTTTATCCGACCTGGAATTGAATTAGATCCCGACGCACTGCGGGATTATCTAGCGCCGTTTACTGAACCTGCACAGGTTCCCGTTTTCAAACACAGTCGCGACTGGTTACGCGAGCAGTTTGCTCGCACTAGTGATCCACGAAGTGCCGATTGGGCCATCGGTCTGAAAATAAATCTTCCACCCAACTACCTGTTGATCCACCGAGTCTGGCTCGGCAGCATCGGCGTTTTGTGTCAGTTGGAGTCGGAATTTTCAGTATTAGCCGAATTTAATGAGTGGGTTCCGGGCTTCAGCCCGTCCGAGCAGAGTTCTTAACCTGCCTCTTACATTGCTCTAGCCAGTCCTTTTACATTGATTTGCCATGCTAAAGAGGTAACTCAAAGGAGCATCTCATGAAGCGAACTCAGTTCTTCGGACTCGGCACATTGGCAGGCGTTGCTGGCACAGTATTTTTGGCCAGTGGTGCATCAGGCGTTGGTAGCGTTGGCGCATTAAACGCAAGTGGGGTTAATCCGCCACAAGGAACTGGGCCGGTCAAAGTGGCCGCAGCTACACCCAAGGTTGTGACTACAAAAACGACTACCGTCACCGGCCAGAGCGTATTTGTGAACTTTGGCTATGTTCAAGTTAAAGTGACGGCTAAGGGCAAGCACATCGTCGACATCAAAGCCGTTAAAACACCGAATGGCGATGGTCACTCGGCAATGATCGCGCAGTACTCCATTCCGACCTTGCGACAACAGGCACTGGCTGCACAGTCAGCTCATATTTCTGGCGTAAGCGGTGCGTCGTACACTTCTTACGGCTTCAAACAATCACTCCAGTCCGCGCTTACTAAACTCGGCATCTGATCTATTGATGCATTTGGCATCAGGCGCCTCGGTGCAAATCCGAAATTCCAATTAAGTGGGGTTATGCGTGCGTAAGACCGTTTCGCCACATTGGGTCTCGCATTAGACTGAACTTGTGTCTGGCGCCCGGAAAAACATCTGCATAGTCGCAGTCAACTATTTTCCTGAAGTTACTGGCTGCGCCCCATACACCACTGATTTGGCCGAGAATTTAGCCAAACTTGGCCACATTGTCACGGTAATCACAGCCCCACCACACTACCCACAGTGGTCCATCCCAGCCGAATACAAATCACCTGAGCGCAAAACGGAAACAATAAATGGCGTCACCGTTCTACGGTGCCCGATTTATGTACCGAAGAAAATGTCGGCACTTGCGCGTATTGCATTCGAGGCCTCATTCTTGTTGTCCGCCTGGTGGCGCAGTCGCAAGGTCTGTGCTGATCTGGCTATTGCGGTCAGTCCAGCGCTCGGCGACGTGGTTGTTGGATCGTGGCTTGCTAAGCGAAACAAGATCCCATTTGGTGTGCTGGTTCAAGATTTAATGACGGCAGCGACAACTCAATCTAATATCTCCGGGGGAGACAAGGTTGCTGGATTAGCATCAGCTATCGAAAGTAAATATTTGCGCCGCGCTGATAGCGTCGCGGCAATTACTGAATCCTTCTCGGAGTCCATTCTCGGACTAGGTGTGGATTCAGCTCGGGTGGTTGTTTCGCCCAACTATTCGGTGAAAGACATTGTGCAAATTCCACGAAGCGAGGCCAGGCAGATGCTGGGTTGGACTGCAACGGATTTTGTCCTCACGCACACTGGAAATATGGGACTCAAACAAGATCTCGGCAACCTAATTTCTGCCATCCGGCTCGTCGAGGAGCCAAATGTGAAGTTACTTCTAGTAGGAGATGGCAGCCAGCGAGCCGAATTAGAGATTCAAGCGGGTAATGACCCGAAAATTGAATTCATGGGTCTGGTTGACGAGAAGGACTACTCGGCCCTGCTATCAGCAAGTGATGTGCTGCTGCTAAATGAAGCACCAACTATTACGGACATGTCGCTACCCTCAAAACTGACCGCGTATGAGGCCGCTGGACGCCCGATTTTGGGGGCAGTGGTCCCTGATGGAAATACCTCAAAAGTACTTACACAGCTGGGTTGCGCAACACAGGTTCCAGCAGGAGATCCGCGAGCTTTGGCTGATGCAGTTTGCAAGTTGGTGGCCAATTTCAACACGGGTGAACCCGTAACCGCGCCATCGGCACCAACCACTGATTCGGGTCAGTTGCGAGAGCAACGGCTTGCTTGGGTCCAGTCGTTAATCAAGTAGTTAGCGGCTGCTCGCGGTCGCCGCGTTATAAATCTCAACGAGCTCATCACCAATGTGTTGCATCGAAAACTCTGATTGCGACAAGGTCAGAGCATTCCTTGAGAACTCCGGCAGATCCGACAGTATCTTCTGCACGGCCCCGGTCAACTCGGCCACCGAACCGTCAGTAACTATTCCGGCATTGCCGCGGGTAATGTACGGGGCTAAGCCACAGGTTTGCGTTATTACCACTGGAATCGCGCAAGAAATTGCCTCGAGCACAATCATCGGAAACGGTTCGTTAACCGATGGCAGGACAAGTATGCAACTTTGGTTAAGCAGTTCAATTACCCCAGCATGATCTTGGGAGCCCAAGTACTCAACATTTTCGGAAACTTTTAGTTCCTCAATCTTGTTCAGAACAGCAGTGAGCTCACCTTCGTCGGCGCCAGCAATCTTGAATTTTTCATGCACTTTGGCAGTGATTAATTCGTTTGCCATTTCCACAAACAACTGCGGGCGTTTACGTGTTTGCAGTCGAGAAATAAACGAGACATTCGGTCGAATGTCAGCTGATGCGTTACTTTGGCGAGGCACGCCATTGGGGAGAAAGATCAAGTTGGTCAGGTCGCTTCCGGCTACGGCTGGATAGTCTTTTGCTTCCTGCTCAGTCAAGTACAGAAGGCGATTCGCGTTGCGTAACAAGCTGCGCACAAAAAATTTATCCAGCAATCGACCAGCTGGTTTCTCGGTTGGGTCGATCATTCCATGGCCTTGAATAACATAAGGCACTTTTCTTAACCGACAAATTAATCCAACTGGCAGGCTGACCAGGTCTCGTGCCATGTGAATATGAACTAGATCAAACTTCTTTACATTTCGCCAGGCCCAAATGATTAGTTTCGCCGAGATTAGTCCGCTAAAGCCAAGACTCTTGTGAATCTGCCGCACCGAAAAAAGGTGCGCTGGAATCGCTTCAATTTCGGTGGGCGGATTTTGATATCCTCGGCAGCCACCGAGTAATTCCACAGTTACTGCGCGCGACTGGAGCTCATGGCCAAGATTTAAGGCAACTCTTATTGGTCCACCGAAAGCATTGTCGGGGGACGCAAGAGTGAAGGTGTGTAGTACTTTCACTTTGGTTCCGGGATATCGCGCAACTTGCCATCGATCAACATTTTGAGTGTGGGAACATCTGCGCGGACAACTTCACCAGCGGCGATCACCGCATGCTGCCCAATTGAGACACCCGGTAGCAATGTGGCGCGAGCGGCGACCCAAGCGCCGTCGGAAATTGTTATCGGTTGGTTTCGATAAGCAAAATCCGATTTTTTATGATCATGCGAACCCGTGCAGACCATTACTTCTTGAGAAATGCAAACGTCATTGCCGATGATGACGCGCTCCAAGTTGATGAAACGGGCACCCTCGCCCAGCCAGCAGTCATTGCCAACTTCAAATTTCCATGGCCACATGATGCGAACATCATGGCGAATGAAAACATTTTCACCAACTGTCGCACCAAACCTGCGCAAGATAGGTGCTCGGAATCGATTTGGGAACCAGAATTTCTGGAAAACTAGCGATGAAGTGACAAACCATAAGACCTGCCAAAATTTACTGCGCCCACGGTCATAGGCACCGGCATTAAATTGGCTGAGCGTTCGCATGTCGTCCTTTTTGGTTCAGGGCCTATACATTTAGTGCAATTCTAGCGACCTGCAGGCACTGTGCTGCGAAAGGTTCGAGGTCGCCATTTATTGGTATTCTGTGGGAATACAGTTCACCAAAAGGAATGGCATGTGATGGTGCTTGACGAGAAGTATGTAATCGGAATTTGCACCATGGGCCTGCGCCCCACACTTGACGTCTTTCTGGAAAAAATCTCGCCGGTTCTGGCACAGCATAAAGAGTCATTGCGAATTTTGGTCTGTATTAATGGTGATGGCCAGATGGACTTCAGCAGTTATCCAGCGCTCCAGGTGGTTCGTGAACCGCGGTTAGGCATCGCCAATGCACGAAATCGAATTTTGCAAGAACTTGCCGCCGATGAGAACCTAATTTTCATTGATGACGATGAATTCCCTGGCGACGATTGGTTTGCCAACTTGGTCGCCAGTCATAAGCGTTACCCACAGGCATTAATTGCTGGCCCGGTTCGAGAGGTTACGCCAGCAGGCGATGTCGTGACTGACTCGAAGATTCGACCGATAGTTCAGGTTCCAGATGGTGCCAAGCGCAAGACAGCAGCGACAAACAATTTATTGATTCCGGCAGCGGTAATTAATTCAGGATTTTTCTATTTCGACCTCTACTTCAATTTTGGTGGATCTGATTCCGATCTAACCATGCGACTAGGTAACCACGGATATGAAATTCGGTGGGCAGCTGATGCGGTTATGTATGAAGTGGAAGACCCGGATCGCGAAGATGTTGAGTGGGCATATCGCCGGGATAGGCGCAATGCGGCAATTTACTCGCTCGTTATTAAACGCAATAGCCGGTTTGGATTTATGTTTTTATACTTCGTAAAAAAGGTTTTGCAGGTCGGGGTCTATTCGGTGCTTCAATTTGCTGGTAAGCAGTACAAGCACAAATACGAACTTTGCAAGATTGGTCTAGCCACTTTGATTGCTGGAAGAAAATCCACCTGACATGTCTACAATGCCAAACTCGAGACGATTAAAGGTTCTGTGGTTAACAAATATTGCCACGCCCTATCGCATACCCCTTTGGCGCTGGCTCAGTGGGGAAGTCGACTTAACTATGGCATTGCTTTCCAATACGGAACAGAATCGTTGGTGGAATTTCACTGCAGAAGATATCGGTATTCGGGCTGAATTTCTAGAAGCCCCAGCGCTTCGGTACGGCGAAAAGTCAATCTACCTTCCGAGTTTGAGATTGCGTCGCCTGCTCAACCAAGATTTTGATGCCGTAATTCTCGGGGGCTGGGAGTCGCCCGCCTACGCATATGCATTATTTAAGGCGCGGCGCCGCGGAATCAAGACCATTGGACATTACGGCTCAACGATGAAGTCACATGGACATTCTGCTGGAATTTTGGCCAAGATTCGGTCATGGTATTACCGAAGCCTAGATTGGCATGTCTCCTACGGCACAGCGGCGACCGAAACTTTAATTAACATGGGAGTTGCCAAGGAGCGAATCGAAACCGGATTTAATTCGGTTGACCACGGCTATTTTTTCGACAGCACCAAGCAACTACGCGAGAACGGTGATTCGGCGCTGGGCCATAAATTCATTTATGTCGGCCAATTGCTTGAGCGAAAAAACCTCGATGAATTGCTTAAGGCCTTTGCAGAAATTCGGCATGAGGCTGACTCACTGCGCATTGTTGGATCCGGTCCAATCGAGGCAAGTCTGAAAGATCAGACTTCCAAATTAGGGCTGGGGGATTCTGTTGTGTTTACTGGTCCGAAAACTGGCGATGCATTGCTGCAGGAGTACGCAGACGCTAACACCTTGGTCCTACCATCGAGCAATGAGGTTTGGGGCCTAGTGATAAACGAGGCACTCGCTAGCGGCCTGCATGTGGTGGTTAGCGATCAGTGTGGAGCAAGTGACGACGTGGCAAAAATGGTGGGTGTGTTCATTAGCGATTGCACCGCTTCTGGCATCAGTAAAGAACTTGACGCTAGCCGCACAAGCTGGACGGGTCCGATTGCCCAGCCAGAGATTGCGTCTATAACCCCAGCCGTTTACGGTGGCAGTTTCCTGCGCGCATTGGCTATGGCCGCCGAGCTAGGGGACACAGCTAATGGCCAGTAACACAATCTCGCGCAAAGCAGCGGCTCCTGGTCAGAGTCAAATTAAGGCCGGTAAAAAACTTTCATTTGGCAAGACTTTGAGTGCCTTCGTGTTCACTGGACCAATTTGGATTCTGATTCTTGGCGCTAATCCTTCGACGCTTTCCAGTAGCACGATTATCTTGGCCCAGACCCTTCTCGTGATTTTTTGTGCCTTCATGTTCACTCTGGAATTCCGCAAGAGCTCACCAAGCCCATTGATTTTGATGATTTGGGTGTTTAACTGTGGCAATGTTGGCGTCCCAGGACTCACTCAACTACTAAGCGGAGTTGGGCCCTGGCCAATCTTCATTGATGACAACACTTACCTAATTGCGCAGGTAGCCACAGTGATTGCGTCGATGTTTCTTATCTTCCTGCTCTCATTGCCGCAGCAGGCTATGACTAAAATTCCGTCGGTCAGAAACATATCTAGATACCGCCTGCGCAACCTTTTAATCCTTATGATTCCAATGGTCGCCTATGCCATCAGCGCCGGTGGTGGCATAGGTGCATATTTCGGTTCTCGTGGTGCTGTATCTAGTGCTAAGGCTTTGGCCGGCGTGACCAAAGCGCAGAATGGACTCTTTGTTTCAGGTTCTCAGGCCATCGTGCTCGTTGTGTTTGTTTGCGCGCTGCGCTTGCGCAAAATCAACAAGGATGATCCGATTGTTCGCATTGCATTACCCGTGTCAGGTTTATTCTTGGTCATTTTGTCGAATCCACTGTCGAGTAGTCGCTACTGGTTCTTCACGGTAATTTCAACCATCGCGGTCGCCACTATTCGACTAACACCAGGTCGAATTCGCGCTGGTGCGATGTCCATTTTCTATGGTCTGCTATTCGTTTTCCCATTCGCAGATTACTTCCGGCGTACGGAACATACGGTTGGGGCCATCGGTAAGGCAGCTTGGTTGACCGGCGATTATGACGGCCTGCAGATCACCGCAGCTGGCATTCAGTGGTTTGAATACAATGGCGCGGTGTGGGGCCATCAGTTACTTGGTGCATTGTTACCCGTTGTACCGCGAAGTATTTGGACCAGTAAGCCAATCGACACCGGCGTAATGATTGCTCAGGCAAGTGGCATGAAGTTCCGCAACATCTCTGGCCCATGGGTAGCGGAAGCGGTAATTAATTTTGGCTATGCTGGCTTATTTATTTTCCCAATCCTGATTGCGTACTTCTTCCGCAGAATTCGCTTCCGCTCTGTAACGGCTCCGGACGATTTCGGCATTGTGTTAAACGCGTTCTTAGTGGGTTACTTGCCAATTTTGCTTCGCGGATCGCTGATTCAGGCATCCGGAGTTCTAGGTCTCTTTGTGCTGTTCATTCTCTACGCCACGCCAAAGCAGGCGGGAACGAAAATCTCGATTCGCGAAAAAATCGAACGCGAACTGACATCTGCAAAATTATCGGCTTAGGGCCGATACCTCGGCAAGCGTCATTCTCTTGGCAAGCTCAGGCGTCAGCACCTTAGGTTCCCAGCCCAAGGTGGACTTTGCTTTTGAGTAGTCACCGATGAGGGCATCTACCTCGGTCGGGCGAAGGTAGCGTTCATCGAACCGAACGTATTTTTCCCAATCAAGACCAACGGCTTCAAAGCTGAATTGCAGAAAATCTTTTACGGTGTAGGCAGTGTTCGTGGCAAGTACATAGTCGTCTGCGACATCTTGCTGCAGCATTCGCCACATGCCTTCAACATACTCAGGCGCATAACCCCAGTCACGAACCGAATCAAGATTGCCCATGTATAAAAATTCCTGCTTACCAGCGGCAATTTTGGCGGCACCAATCGCAATCTTGCGCGTCACAAAGGTTTCACCTCGACGCTCCGATTCATGGTTAAACAGGATTCCGTTGCAGGCAAACATGCCATAAGCCTCACGATAGTTCTTGGTCATCCAGTAGGAGTAGACCTTGGCCACACCATACGGTGAGCGCGGGTAGAACGGGGTGTCCTCATTCTGCGGCGGCGGCGTAGCGCCAAACATCTCCGATGAGCTCGCTTGGTAAAACTTGGTAGAGATGCCCGTCATGCGAATAGCTTCTAGTAAGCGAGAAGTACCCAGGCCAGTGGTTTCGCCGGTGTACTCGGGTTCATCAAATGAGACGCGAACATGAGATTGGGCAGCTAGGTTGTAAACCTCATCTGGCTGGACTTTGTCCATCAGTGTGACCATTCGGCTACCGTCAGATAAATCGCCGTAGTGCAAGAAAAGTCGTGTTCCATCTTTGTGCGGATCCTGATAGAGGTGGTCAATTCGACTGGTATTAAATGTTGACGAGCGGCGAATAATTCCGTGAACTTCATAACCTTTATCAAGGAGCAGTTCGGCAAGGTAAGAACCATCTTGACCGGTGATTCCAGTGATCAGCGCTTTTTTCATTTCAGACCTTTGCATGGCAGTATGAGACTTAAACGTTCTATATTCTAGATGTAGCAATCTTCAATAGCATACTTTGATAACGGGCTGGAGGGTCAATGTCGGCAATCGCAAAGGACAGCAAAATCTACATTGCTGGACATAATGGCCTAGTTGGCTCAGCATTATGGCGACATTTCTCTACTTCAGGTTTTGAATACCTGATTGGCTGGCGTTCTTCCGAAGTCGACCTACGCGATCGAGCCCAAACCATGGACGCAATCCGTCAGGCGAAGCCAGACGTAGTGATCATGGCTGCGGCGAAGGTCGGCGGCATCGTCGCAAATAACACTTATCCAGTCGAGTTTCTCCAAGACAACGTTCGCATCCAGACGAATGTGTTTGAGGCATCTCATGCGGCAGAAGTTCCTCGCTTATTGTTTTTGGGCTCATCGTGTATTTATCCAAAATTTGCTGAGCAGCCAATCAAAGAGTCATCGCTTTTGACTGGCCCACTCGAGCCAACAAATGACGCCTATGCCATTGCAAAAATCGCCGGAGTATTGAATATCCAGGCCTACCGTCGTGAATATAACCGGACCTGGATTTCCGGAATGCCAACCAACCTCTACGGCCCCGGTGACAATTTTGATTTAGAAAATAGTCATGTGTTGCCAGCCATGATTCGAAAATTCCACGAGGCAAAAATCGGTGGCGTGCCAAATGTGGTGCTGTGGGGCACAGGTTCGCCGATGCGAGAATTTCTGCATGTTGATGACTTGGCCAAAGCTTGTCAGTACCTTCTCGAGAATTACGATGACCCAGCGCCAGTAAACATCGGTTGGGGTCAGGATGTGACAATCAAGGCACTGGCAGAGACAGTCAAAGATGTTGTCGGTTACACCGGGGAGATTGTTTGGGACACCGCGCGCCCAGATGGAACTCCTCGAAAACTGTTGGACACCTCGGTTATTAACTCCCTCGGTTGGCAACCAGAAATTGAATTACGTAACGGAATCGAAAGCACCTACTCCTGGTACTTAGCCCAGTAGGTGACTTTATTTGGTTCTCGGCCTAGTAGGAGCCATGGCCGGTGGCCACCACTCGGATGGTTTTGAGCAAGATGCCAACGTCAAGACCAATTGACCAGTTGTGGACATACTGTAAGTCCAACTGAATTCTTTCGTTCCATGTAGTTTCTTTGCGACCGCTCACTTGCCAAAGTCCCGTAAGTCCTGGCTTGGTTAAGTGTCGTCGATGATCCTCATCGCCAAGAAGTGGCAGTTCATCAACCAGGAGTGGACGCGGCCCAACAAGTGACATGTCACCCTTAATTACGCTCACCAACTGCGGAAGCTCATCAAGTGAGAACCTGCGCAGAAACTTCCCAAATGGGTAAATCCGTGGATCAGCTCTATAGCGATCTGTCATTTCTTCATCAGGAGTTCCGAGCACTTCATCGCGCATCGTATCGGCACCAACAATCATTGTGCGAAATTTAA